>Ga0307486_1000060_pt1 | contig 124362 bp, 107 predicted proteins | sample CBIW02metaG_FD_203663 | JGI IMG/M metagenome (GOLD analysis project Ga0307486, IMG submission 203663) | Sea-ice brine microbial communities from Beaufort Sea near Barrow, Alaska, United States - CBIW 0.2 | ecosystem: Environmental > Aquatic > Marine > Coastal | place: USA: Alaska | collected...
ACCTGAACAACGGTGTGCTTTTGTGCTCCACCTGCCACCATCGCATCCATCGCGACCACTGGGACATCAAAGTTCTCGACAACCAAGTGTGGTTCACCCCACCCAGCGCAGTGGACCGACAACGAGTACCACGACTGGGCGGCCGTGCCCGCTTCCACGCACCCAAATACCAAGCCGCATAACAACACGAGTCCGGGCCGCATCGCAACGCCAGGCGGCACAATGAAGAGGCCCCAGGAAGTCGACGCGGGGTGCCCATCTGGCAACTGCGTCGGCCGCACGCAATAGTGTGAGAACGACCGCCGCGTAGACTGGACTCGTCGCAGCGTTGCGTCCCCACCCGCAGTCAACACATTTGGAGAACTCCGCCGTGAGCGACACCGTACCCAACGCCACCCCAGACATACGCCTGATCGCCGTCGACATGGACGGCACCTTTCTGGACCCTGACCACGCGCTTCCCCACAACTTTGACGCGTTTCTTGATTCGCTCGAAGAACGGGGCATCACGTTTTGCCCGGCCAGCGGGCGGCAGTATCACTCGCTCTTCGCGCAGCTCGGCGAGCGGGCTGGCGGCCTGGACTTCATCGCGGAGAACGGGGCATACGTGCTGCAGGGCACCCAAGAGGTCAGCTCAACACTGATGGACGACGACCTAGTCCGCCGCATCGTGACCCGCATGCGTGAGTACTCGACCGAAGGCGGAAACATTGGCGTCGTGGTGTGCGGCAAGGAGTCTGCCTACATCGAGCGCACCGACGAGGCGTTCCACGGGGAAACGACGCGGTATTACCAAAAGCTCAAGGTAATCGACGACCTGCTGGACTGGCCAGACGACGGCATCCTCAAGGTCGCGGTGTTCGACTTCGACGGCTCCGAGCACGGCGTAGCACCCATCCTCGAGGAGTTCGGCGACGAGGGCAGGGTGGTCGTATCCGGCAAACACTGGGTGGATTTCATGACAATGCAGACCAACAAGGGTGCCGCGCTGCGCGCACTGCAGTCGGCGCTGGGCGTGACCGCCGATCAAACAATGGCGTTTGGGGATTACCTCAACGACCTAGAACTCTTGGACGCCGCTACCCACTCCTATGCGATGGCAAATGCGCACCCGCAGATCAAGGCACGCGCGCGTTACGAAGCGCCATCGAATGCAGAGAACGGCGTGGTCTCCACCGTGTCACGCGTGCTTGGGCTCGGGCTCCACTAGCCGAGCCCGTCAGGGGACCCCGCCGCCTGTCCAGTCGCGAGCGGACAGTGCTTAGGAGCAGGTTGAGCCGTTGACCAGCCCTGCTGTTGGGCTATACGCGACCACGGTGTCGTTTCCACCTTCGTAGGTCAGAATTAGGCACCAGTCGTACGCAGTGTCCCCAGACACCGTGAATCCGGGCTGAGTTGCGAGTTCCATCGCACCGTTCGCATCGAGCTGGGCCCAAGCGGCTCCCGCATCCCAGCCAGACGGGACCTCATCATCGTCGACGGTGGCAGCCACCAAGGCGTTGCCGAGGGTGATGACGTCGCTCTTCGCGTTCGTATCGGAATTCTGGGCATCGACAGAGGGCTGTACGACAAGCAAGGCAACGAGTCCAGTAACGATGACCGCGGCGAGGCCGATGTAACCCAAGATGGTGCCCGCGAGCGCGATTGTCCGGTTATTGGCCTCGCCACGCTTGTTGGCGGCAAGTGCCATGTGGCCCAAGATGATCGCAATGGGGAACAACAGCAGAGCACCGGTCACCACAGCCGCCACTGCGAGCGGGTTTTTGGCTCCACTTGCACTCTCGGGGTCGCCGTCTTCGGCAAACTCTCCGGGATCGGCGTCGGCGTCGGAATCGGATTCCGCAGACAAGGCCGCGACTGGTTCGATCGCCTCGGTAGGAGCGCCGGCATCGGACTCGTGGTCGACAACGACTTCGTCCCCCACAGGAGTTTCTTGGGGAACGCCCGTCACTTCGTGAGGCGTGACGGCATCGGACTCGTGGTCATCGTTCTCAGGCATGGTCACCCTTTCGCGTGGTGTGGCGACGTCGTTAGCCACAGTCTTTCACCTGGGCACGGTCCGGCGCCGAACACGCGCGAGGCAGGAAACGCTAAATGTGCCGTGCGCACCTGGCTGGATCGTCCCGCATTAGCCTGAGGCCAGAAGGCTGGGGAAGATTCAGGGCGATGCGCACCCGCGCCGCTGGCAAGGCGAAGGCCCCCCGAAATTAGCGTTCGGGGGGCCCTGCCATGACCTCGAGTTCTCAATGGGCGCGGTAAACCGCGTGCCCCTCGACGGCCGCTACTGACGATGCGGCTTCACCACCCGTAAGCGGTGACCTCTCGGTCGACTCTCCGGGCCGTCAGTCCCTATGCCGTCACACACAGTCCGCAGTAGCCACGAGCAGCAAGCGCTACCCAGGCCCCTTGACGTGTCCTGCCGTTGTCCGAAGCGTCCGAAACTGACCAAACCGCGGGCCCTGATCCTGCTGCAAGAGCCCCGTCTTTGGGGATTCTCGGCAGTGATACTTGGGTCTACTGGGCCGGTTTCCCGACTCAACTCAAACGGATTTTGCTCGTTCCGATGTCCCTAGTCGTACTCGCACCTACGGGTGGATGCAAGGCGAGACGGACCCCAATTTTTGTCCACGTCTTACCCACACGGTTATCCACAACTGGGGAGCGCGACTCGCCGATTGTTCACAGACCTGTGGACAAAATCTGTGGATAGCGCCGGCCAACTATTGGGCGCGCTCGTGGTCAGTGTCGGCGACCCGGGCCAGCATGGCGTTGTAGCGCTTGAGTTCCGCATCGTCGTCACGGTCTGCTTGGCGGTCCTTGCGCTTGCCCTCACGTGTATCCGCCGATCGCCAAGCCACTACCACCCCAATAGCGAGCAATACGGTCGGCAATTCGCCAATTCCCCAAGCAATCTGGCCGCCATACTGCTGATCTGCGATGGCATCGGGCCCCCAGGTGCGCCCCATGAGCCCAAACCAGGTGGGAGCCAACAGCACGCGAGACGCCATCATCGTCACACCAAAGAAGGCATGGAACCCCATGGTCGCGAAGAGCAGCACGATTCGCAGTGGATAGCTGGGGCGTTTTGGTCCTGGGTCGATGCCCACCAGGGCATTCGCAAAGAGGTATCCCGCCAAGGTGAAATGCACAATCATCCACAGGTGGCCAGCGTGGTTGCGCAGAGCGAACTCAAAAAGTGGCGAGTAGTAGAAAACGATCAGAGAGCCCGCGAAGTTCGCTGCGGCGACGAGCGGGTTCGCCATGAACTTCATGAACCGAGACTCGACGATCACTCGCACCCACTCGCGGGGGCCCCTGGAGCGATCGGTGCGCGGAGTCAGCGCTCGCAGTGCAAGAGTGACCGGCGCACCCAACGCAAGCGGAATCGGCGCCACCATCACCAGCATCATATGTTGGACCATGTGCCCGCTGAAGGTCGTCGTACCGTAGATCGCGGGGCCGCTCTGAGTTATCCAGATCATGGTGACGATGCCGAACATGAACCACGCGGTGCGGTACCACGGCCATGCGTCTCCACGGCGGGCAAGGCGTCGGGTCCACATCAGGTAAACGACGCCCACGCAGACCAGCACAAACGCGGTGATGATCTCGAGCCTCCACAGCGTGAACCAGGTAAGGAATGTGGGCGCAGGCGGCAGCGCGTAGCCGGTGAGGTAAAACGCTGGAGTCGGCAGGTCGACCGGGGTGAGATCTGCAGGCGGCGCGGTGGCAGACAAGACAGCTGCTACGCCAATGACGCCCACGAGTGCCCACACGTCGACGGACATCACTCGCCAGAATCGGGACTGAACGTCCGCGTTGGTAAGCCGCGGCATCGTAGTGCGGCGGTGCCACCCCGCGAGCGCAATCACGACGAACATCAATGTGATCTTGAGAATCAGAATGCGACCGTAAGGGGACGTGAAAATATCCGCGGGATCAGTAAACCGCAACCACGCGTTCCCGATGCCGGAGACTGTCACCAGGATCGCGGCCCACAGTGCCATTCGAGACATGCGGTAAACGGCATCCTTGGTGTTGTCACCGAGTTGCTTGCGGCATAGCACCACGAGGGTGATCACTCCTAGCCAAGCGGCCGAACCTATGAGGTGCAGAAAGAGCGAACTGACCGCCAGGTGGTGGTCGGCCGCACCGGCCGCGTGGCCAGTCTGCGCTTGCCACCCCACCGCCCACAACATTGGCACAAGTGCCCACATGGCGAGCGTGGGGGTGCGCACAAATCCCACCAGGATCGACGTCACGATGGCAGCTAGCGCCATTTGCAAGATCGCTGTGCCTAGGTCGATGGTGGTCACGAATGACCACACTTCCTCGATAAAGGCGGAACCGAAGGTCGAGGTGGGGCCGCTATCGGTTCGCGGCACGATCACGGCGTAGGACCCGAACAGGAACGCGATAGCCGCGAGCGCCCACACCACGGAGGCAACTCGGGCAATGTGCGATACGCGCTCGATCGCAGCGTGTCCGCGAGGCAGGATCGCGATGATCATGAGCAGCGCCCCAGCCGTTACCCCCAGCGCGATGTCCCTGATGCCCGCGGAGGCGGTTACGAGGGAGTCAGCGAGCATGGCATTAGCCTACGTCCGCGCCACCTCCATTCCGGCACGCTTTTAGCCTTGACCACGACTCGCGTCAGTGCGTATCGCTACCGTTGACCCATGAACCTCACGCGCCAGCAGATACTCGGATTACGCATGCGCGCGTTGCTCCTCGATTCACGCGCCGATGCCCCCCTCACCCTCGCTCGTTCCGTGCAAAACATTGTGCAATGGTTTGGTGCAATGCAGGCTCAGGACCACGCCAGTGGATTGTGGTCGCTAGGCCTGCGCATCCCCGGCTCGACTGAGGCGGACGTGTTGGCAGCGATCGAGCGCAAGGAGGCGCTACGCACGTGGCCCATGCGCGGCACCGTCCACTTGGTCCCTCCGCGGGACGCGAAATGGATGCTGGAGTTGATGGGCGTCCGACCGCTGGCCGGTTCAGCCAAGCGCCGTGAACTTCTTGGGCTCACGGAGGCCGTCGTCGAACTCGCCGTCGACACCCTGCGCAGTTCACTTTCTGGCGACAAACGCTTGACCCGCGCAGAATGCATCGGCGAACTCAACGAAGCCGGCATCGCCACTGCCAGCCAGGTCGGCTACCACCTGCTGTGGTATGCGAGCCAAAAAGGGGTCACCTGCATCGGCCCTTACCAAGGCAAGGAACAGACCTTCGTCCTTCTTGACGAATACGTTCCCGACGCCCACCGCCCCCAGCGCGAGGAGGCGTTGGGAATCGTGGCACTGAGATACGTCCGAGGACATGGCCCAGTGACGGTCACGGAACTCGCGCGGTGGACCGGGCTCGGAATGCGTGATTCCCGTGCTGGCATCGCGGCAGCGGGCGCATCAATCACCCAGGTCGACACCGACGACGGGCCCATGCTGGTGGCTGTCGAGGCGCTCGAGGACACGAGCGCCGTGGCCGCAGGGCAATTCACCTTGCCAGGTTTCGATGAATACATGCTGGGCTACGGTGATCGTTCCCTCATACTGGATCCTGCGGGCTTCCAGGAAGTCGTGCCCGGCAACAACGGAGTGTTCCGCGCCACGTTGGTGCGTTCGGGGCACGTGGTCGGCACATGGAAACGGACGCTGCGCGCCAAGTCCTGCGTAGTGGACGCGGTCCCGTTGGGGTCTGGCCAGGGCAAACGGATCAGCGCCACTGATCGCGCAGGCTTCGATGCGGCGTTCGGGCCCTACGGAGCATTTGTGGGCAAGCCAGTCGAGGTGCGCTGGGCGTAGGTGTGCGGGCGTAGTTGGGCTGAGCGTAGCGGCCATCGCGCACGCGGCGTCAGATGCCCGCTGTTGCTGCGATCCAACGAGCCGTGATCTTTGCCTCTTCCCAGTCCCACCGGCCGGCACGCTGGCCCTCGTCCATCGCGTGGGCAACTGCCGCGAAGTCCGCCTCGGGGGGCACGTCGACGGCGAGCATCGAGTAATGCGCAAACCCCTCGGCTCCCACACCAAGCGGCGCGATCGCCTTCGAGGCATTCTCAAGGGAAAGAGGCGGGTGGACGATCAGGCGCAGCGTCACATTCTGCGAGCTCACGAGCACCTCGATGAAGGTTGGAGCCGCCGTAGCGTCCGGACCCGCATCCGCGGGAATGCCAGAGACACGCGCTCGCACGACGTCGTCGACCGCGAGGTCCCGCGCGAACCAAGGGGGGCTGGCGATCCGGTAGCGGTCGTCGCCCAGGCTCCACGCCCACAGGTGCTCGGTGGCCATAGGCGGCCAACCCACGTCGTCCGGCGTCAACGGGACAACGACTTTCGCGTCGGGCGCATCGGACGTCATGCCCAGACAAGTCCTTGAGCGGGGTCGTTCATGACTCGGCCAACGTCGTAGAGCAGACGCGCACCCAACTCACCATCCACCAGGCGGTGGTCGAAGCTCAGTGCGAGTTGCGTGACCCATCGCACCTGAATCTCACCTTCATGGACCCAGGGCTGTTGACGCACCGCACCAAAAGCCAAAATCGCGGCCTCGCCGGGGTTCAGGATCGGAGTTCCCGTGTCGATGCCGAGCGCGCCAACGTTGGTGATGGTGATGGTGCCGTCCGCCATCGCGGCGGGCTGCACCTTGCCTGCGCGTGCCTCAGCTGTCAGGTCCTGGAGTTCGACAGCAAGATCGTGGAGCGAGAGTCGGTGCGCATCCTTGATATTGGGCACCACAAGCCCGCGCGGGGTTGACGCCGCAATACCCAGATTCACGTAGTGCTTGTAGACGATCTCCTGGCGCGCATCGTCCCAAGAGGCATTCACCTCGGGGTGACGGCGAACCGCCATCAACAGCGCCTTGACCACCAAAAGCAACGGTGTGACGCGAACGTCTGCGAAGTCCTTGTCCTGCTTGAGCCGGGCAACTAACTTCATAGTTTCCGTCACATCTACCGTGAGGAACTCGGTGACGTGCGGCGCGGTGAACGCGGACACGACCATCGCCTCCGCGGTGCGCTTGCGCACTGACTTCACGGGCACGCGGGTGGTGCGGCCGTTGGGTCCCACCGTGCCCGACTCGAGCCACGGCTGGTCATCGCCCGGATACGTCGCGAGAGTCTTAGCGGAGCGGGCCTTGGACTGCTGTTCCACGTCGCCACGCGTGACGATGCCGCCGGGACCTGACGGTGTGATTGTCGTGATGTCGATTCCAAGTTCGCGGGCGAGCTTGCGCACGGGCGGCTTGGCCTTGACGGGGTAGTTGCTGTCGTCGCTGTCGCCCCCAATGGGTTCGAGGGAGTTCTCCTTGCGCGGACGTCGCTTGGCTGACCCCGCCTTGACTCCGTAACCCACCAGCACCGCGCCGGACTCCCCGTCCTGCGACTCGGGCTGCGACTCAGTCGAGGCCTGGGCCGCGGCATCGGCCGTGCTGTGCTGTGCGGTCACAAAGGACGATTCGCCGGGTAGCCCTTCCGATGCGTCGCTGAGACCCTCATCGAAGGACGATTCGCCGACTGAGCCTTCGCTAGCGGTTGCATCGGCGCCAGGCAAGAGGTCAGCGGGCGCATCGGCGCCAGGCAAGAGGTCAGCGGGCGCGCCGGTGGGTTCAATATCGATCTCGACGATCGCAATGCCGACCTCGACAGTGTCGCCTTCGACGGCGAGCAGTTTGGTGACCACCCCGTCGAACGGGCATGGAAGTTCGACCAGCGACTTCGCAGTCTCGATCTCGACCAAAGGCTGGTTGACCTCAACGGTGTCGCCCACGGCGACGCGCCAAGTGACGATATCGGCCTCGGTCAGGCCTTCGCCCGCATCGGGCATCTTGAACTGCTCAAAGGTAGGCATCCGTGGCTCCTCTTAGTGCGTCATCACGCGGTCGACGGCGTCGAGTACGCGATCGATGTTCGGCAAGTATTCATGCTCGAACACAGCACCAGGGTAGGGGGTATGGAAGCCTCCGACCCGGAGGACAGGGGCGTGGAGGTGGAAGAAGGCTTGCTCAGTGACGCGCGCAGACACTTCTGCGGCAACTCCGTACGTCGTAACAGCCTCATGAGTCACGACGACGCGGCCGGTCTTTTTGGCCGACTTTACGACTGTGTCGGAGTCGAGCGGGGAGATCGAACGCAGGTCGATCACCTCGACGCTGGTCCCTGATTGCGCCGCCAACTCCGCCGACTGCAACGCAAGGCGAACGGTGGGACCGTAGGCGACCAAGGTCACGTCGGTACCCTCGCGAGCGACACGCGCACCGCTGATTCCTAGCGTCGCCGCCGCATCGGACAAGCGCGATGCGACCGCGCCAGTGTTGACCTCGCCCTTGTCCCAATAGCGGGCCTTGGGCTCAAAAAACATGACCGGATCTGGAGAGGCGATCGCCTGCTGAATGCCGTCGTACGCATCTTGCGGCGTGGCGGGCGTGAAAATTCGCAAGCCCGGAGTATGCGCAAACAGTGCCTCGGGGCTCTCGCTGTGGTGCTCGATGGCGCCAATGCCGCCTGCGTAGGGAACGCGGATGACGACGGGCAGGGTGATGTTCCCCTGCGAGCGGTAGTGCATTTTGGCAAGCTGCGTCGTGATCTGGTTGTACGCGGGGAAGATGAATCCCTCGAATTGGATCTCGACAACAGAGCGGTATCCGCGCATGCCAAGGCCGATCGCGGTACCGACGATTCCAGACTCAGCCAGCGGGGTGTCGATCACGCGGTCGCCACCAAAGTCTTTGTGCAGTCCATCCGTCACGCGGAACACGCCGCCGAGTGCGCCGATGTCCTCGCCCATCAGCAACACCTTGGGGTCGCGTTCCATCGCAGCACGTAGGCCCGCGTTGATAGCAGCCGCCATCGTCATCGTGGTGGTGGTTGCTTCGCTCATGAGCCCTGCACCTCCGTGTCGACAAACGACTTTTGGAATCGATCAAACCAGGCGCGGTCCGCGTCGACGCTCGCGTGCGGCTGCGAGTAGACGTGCTCGAACATGTCCATCACCTGAGGCTTGCCCCAGCTCCTGACGGTCTCACGGGTGCGGACCCCGAGCGCCTTGGCCTCCGCCTCGACCTCGTCACGGAACTGGTCGGAAAGCTCACCAATCCCCTCAAGGTAAACGGTCAGGCGCGCGATCGGGTCGCGCTGTGCCCAATACTCTTCGTCCTCGCGAGTGCGGTAGCGAGTGGGATCATCCGAGGTTGTGTGCGCGCCCATGCGATACGTGAGGGCCTCGACGAATACAGGCCCGTTGCCGGAACGCGCGTGTTCGAGCGCCCACTGTGTGACGGCATGGCTCGCGACAACATCGTTGCCGTCGACGCGGACGGACGGAATGCCCATTCCCTTCGCACGATCCGCCAACGGCACATTCGACTGGCGGGTCGGGGACTCGGAAATCGCGAACTGATTGTTCTGGCAGAAGAACACGACCGGGGCGTTGTTCACGGAGGCGAACGTCATCGCCTCCGCGATGTCGCCCTGCGACGTCGCTCCGTCACCAAAGTAGCAAACCACTGCGCCGTCGTTGTCGGCATTCCCGCTCGCCACTAGACCGTCGCGGTCCATGCCCATCGCGTATCCAGTGGCGTGCAGCGCGTGAGCACCGATCACCAGCGTGTAGAGGTGGAAGCCGTGTTCGTCGGGGACCCACGAGCCATGCTCAAGTCCGCGGAAGATGCGCAGGATGCTCGGGAGGTCGACGCCGCGAGTCAGCGCAACGCCGTGTTCGCGGTAACTCGGAAAAACGAAGTCGGGCGCACGCAGAGCGTGGCCGGAACCGATCTGCGCGGCCTCCTGGCCATACGACTGCACCCACAGGCCCAGTTCGCCCTGACGCTGAAGGCTCATCGCCTCCATGTCCCAGGCGCGCAACACGGTCATGTCCCGCCAAAAGGAGCGCAGGTAATCAGGCGTCAGGTGTGCGGCATAGGGTGAAAACTGCACGTCATCGTGCCGCGCTCCCTTGTAATCGAGGAGTCGGACCAAGCCTTCCTCGGACAACGGGCCGATAGTGTCCACGTGTGCCTCCCTTGCGTACGAGCGGCCGATGCCGTTGCTCTGGTGGGTATCGGGGCACGTCAAGTGGCGCCTCGCATTGCTAACTTACGCAAGCGTAGGCTACGGGACCGTAGGTTGCAATATTTGGTAATACTCACACGGCGTTGAGGACTTCGCGCGTCCTCGCAATGTGCTCGCTCGCGGTCAAACGCAGGGCCTCGCAAGCATCAACGAGTGGTACCGGCTCGGGTTGTCACCGACCCCTCAGCTTTCGCCACAGGCGGTCGACTGGGCGTAAGAGCATCGCCACGGCTCGGCGCGCCACGGTGTCCGTGGGTCCCAAAGCCACGGCGCGATCACGTACCAGCCGCAAGCGACCAGAGACCCCGCCACCGCGAATCGACGGTGCGCTAGACAACTCCCCCCGACGGCGCGCATCAAGCGCGGAACCAATCACGGTGAGCCAGCTATTGCTCGATTCGTGGTGCAGGTAGTTTGCCTCCAGCCAGTCAGCGCTAGGCTCCGGAAACTCGAGGCGCACCAGCTGCTCAAGCGATCCAAAGAAGCCGCTGCCCTCATACACGGTATTGATATTAAGAGCGCTCACACCAAAATCGTCAATACACAACACCGGCACGCCGGCACTAGCAGCCTCCAGAACTGCGGTCGAACTCACGGTGACGAGGCCCCGGCACGATTCCAAGTAGTCGTTCAAGGCACCGTAATCGAACACAAGGTTCGCGGGGAGCGTGATGCCGTGCGCGTCAGCAAGCACTGGGTACGGAAATGATTCCGCATGGGTCTGCGCCTCGTCGGCACGACCGCGCAATTTGATGACGACGGGCGTATCCGGGTGCCGGATGGCCAAGTCGGCAAGGCTCCGCAGGACTTTTACGCGCTGCGCCTCGTCCCGCGGAACCAATGCCTGCGGCGCGAAGACAATATGGTCACGATAGTGGCCTGGCGCGGCAGTGGCGCGCGCAACCAAGGACGCGACGCCCGTGCGCTCAATGCGGCCAAAGGGCAGGTGCTCCCGAGCTGCCGACTCTTCGCGCGCACTGTGGAGGACGAGCACGTCAACGCCGCGGCGGTAACGCAAGCCCTTCATCGTCGGAGGCATCCAGATCCCTGGGATACCGGCGACGACGACTGGCCGACCAGGGACCTCGGCAATGAGCGCGACGAGCATTTCAAGCATGGGCCCACGGCACGCGAGCAGCAAAACATCAGGCGTGTCTGCCAGCAGCGACATGGAGACTTCGGCATACGTGGTCCACCGAGGAGGGCCGTCGTGCCCCGCAAGCGCGGCCTCGACCTGGGACGGCGATGGTGCGACGGCGTTATCAATAACGAAGAGCTCGACGTCGTAGCCGACCTTTCGCATTTCCGAAGCACGGGCCGCACCCCACTTGAGATACGAGTCCGAGTCGCAGATTACCCATACTGTCGTCATGACGGCTCTTGTCCCCTTCTGGCTCGTAACCGACGTAGCGGTGACAGACACCGCATTGCGCAACGGGCTAGAGCCTGGCACCGGCGTCTTCCATTGCTTCAACTAAGTATGGTGTGAGCGTTTCGACGTAGGTTTTGGTCAGATGCGAACTCGTGTCACGATAGACGACTACCGACCCCACCACGCCCGGGCAGAAATCGTTGACGCAGAAGTACGAGGTCAAATCGACTACGTACGCGCCGTCGACTTTTCGCGTAGCCGGCGTTAGGTAATCTTCCCGGGCCAAGGCGCTGTCCGCGCTACGCCCGCACTCTGATAACAGATCTGTCCCGTCTGCAACGCACGCAATATCTTGCTTGCGCATCTGCGGGTTGTCGACGACCGCGACGACCTGGGATCCACGCTGGACGAGTTCCCGGTAGCGCCGCGCGAAACCGTCCTCCGCGATCTGCGCAGACTCTTCGCCCGAATCATCAAGGAACGAGTGATTGCGGACCGCCGAGGTCGCGACCAAGTCCGGGGTAGAACCTTCATCAAGCCAACCCATCACGCCGTTGTTCCATTCAAGGCAGCTCGGGCCAAATGCCTCGCTCCGGTTGCGGTCTGCCGCCGCGGTGAATGCACACGCCGCCTTGTAGAGCACAGTGAGACGCCATCCGCGCTCGATGGCTACGCGTTCAAACGCTGGCGCCCACTGCGCAGCGTGCGAGTCGCCAACCAGCACGACCCAGTATGCGCCATCAGGGTCACCGTACTCACAAGGTTTTACCTCAGCCTCTTCAGGCCCAGTGCGGCATTCGTCCTCGAACACATGCGGGACGTCGCTTCCTATGGCAACTCGGGGCGGGAACACCGCTTCCCACTCGGCGCTCGCGCAAGCATCACGAAGACCTTGGTCGAGCGAAGCCGCACCAAAGCACTCGGCGGTGCCGGCGGCGGCAATCGACTCGATGTCATTGGCGTACGCCTTGACCTGAGCGTTTGCTGTGAGCCACCCGCTGGCTGCCAGGCTCACAATTGCGAACATCCCCAACGCAGCAAAGGCGTACACCCCGCCGATGCCCGGGCGGCTCGCATCCCGCGCACGGCGAAAACGGTCCTCCACATGGGTCTTAGTGACCGCGGCCGCTCCTACGGTCGCCACCACCACGACAACCTTGTATGACCACGTCAGTTCATGACCTAGAACAAAGGGCAGCAGGATCAGCAATGGCCAGTGCCACAGATATACGCTGTACGAGGCGTCTCCTAGCCACTGAATCCATTGGGTCTTGAGCCACCGCATCGGCGCGAAGACGCGATCAGTCCCACCCGCGGCAATAAAGGCGAGTGCTCCCGCTACCGGCAACGCGGCAGCGATGCCCGGGAAAGGAGTCTGCCTTGTGAACACTGCGGCGGCGGTAACGATCGCCCCCAACCCCCACCACGCCACGACCGGGGCAAGGCTATTCAACGTGAGGCGCCGCAAGCTCAAGCACGCGAGCAGGCCGCCCGCCGCAAACTCCCACGCACGCGTAAACGTCGAAAAATACGCGACGTCAGGGTTGGCGTGTGTGAGGTAAAGGCTATATCCGAGGGAGGTCGCGAAGATCGTCGTCAATACTGCGACAACTGCACGTGGGTCGTCTCGGCTTCGCGAAAGAGCCTTCGCTACCGCCGCGCCCGCTACCAGAAGTAGTGGCCAGGCGATGTAAAACTGCTCTTCGACGGAAAGTGACCAAAAATGCTGCACGGGGCTCGCCGTGTTGTCCTCCGCAAGATAATTGACCGCGTCGCCCGCGAGCACCCAGTTCTCGACGTAGAGAGCCGCGGCCCCGAACTCACGCATGTATTGCAACCAGTAACTCTGCGGCACAACCAACAACGTCGCGACCGTGCTGACAGCGATGACCAGCAACGATGCGGGCAATAGGCGTCGTATGCGCCGCGCCCAAAAGAGGGACAGGCGCACGTGACCAGTCGCGCGCATCTCGCGCGCAAGATGCGCCGTGATCAGGTATCCGGAGATCACAAAGAAGACGTCTACTCCAACGTAGCCGCCGCTGAGCCTGTTCGGCCACAAGTGATAGAGCACAACCAACGCAACTGCGATGGCCCGCAGCGCCTGGATATGGCCCAATTTACGACCCGGCGGCGCCGCCATAAGTTCAGCTGGCGCGGCGACTCGAGTTGTTGCCGACACGGGAAAATCAGCCCCTCGTGGTGCCAGAATTCACGATCTGTGCGACTCGCGAGTTGGCGCTGTCGACGATCACCGCCAGTTCTTCGCGAGCAGCGGTCACCTCTGCGTGATAGCGGTCAGGGTCGCCCAGTATTCCGTTGACGACGCTCGTGAGTTGCGATCCGAAATCTGGCGAGGCGACGTCGACGCCCCATTCTTGGTGACCAATGTCCTCAAGGAAATAGCGCAGTTTCGCGTGCGAAATGACACTGATAATCGGCGTGCCTAATCCGAAGGGAATCATGCTGGCGTGACCGCGCATCCCTACCACCACTGCAGCCGCACTGAGCTTAGCCAGCGCATCGGGCACAGCCAGGTTATAGATGGGTTCAACGGGGACCCGGACCTCGCACTGACGACGCAGGTCAAAGACAATTTTCTCGTCCGTCTTGGCGTGGGAGAGGCAGCGCACATCCGCCTTGCCCTTGAGCGACGTTACGAATTCACCAAGTTGCGTGACGAAGTCCTGGTAACCATCCCCAAAGCGCAAGCCTGCGCGATCGAAGGCGACGTTGAGGTAGACGATTGGCAGCGGCGCATCGCTCGAATGCGACTCGACCTCAGCCTGAAGCCCATGAACCGTGGTGACACACGGCAGGAACTCGACCTTGGCGGCTAAGGCCTCGCCGACGATTCCTCGAACCGCGTCAACAGAACCGTGGTTGCGCAAGCCGACGAAGGCAGCCTTATGAATCAGCTTGGTGACAGAGGTAGAGAACCGATCGCCGTAAAACTGCTGCCCCGGAAACAGGTTGAAGCCGACTGTGTAAACGATGATGGGGATCGCCAACGCGTCCAATGCCTCGTCAGTCACGTTCCACTGCCAACCGCTTTCGCCATTGGGGGCCGTGTCAGGCAGGAACAGCCCGCCACCACCGATCACGATCGCGTCGAGGTTCTTATTGGCCCACCGTGCCCGTTCTGCGTCAAACACCTGGTGGGCGTGGATGCTCGCCCACCGCGCATCCGGCACCGTCGTCTCAACGGAAGTTCGCACCGCTATCGGCAACATCACATCACCAAAATTTCCCTCGTCATCGACATAGAACGCAACGTGTCCAATAGCCGGGCCGACGCCTTTGTCAGGCGCACCATCAACGCGACGGGATCGAGAAATACGCGAAAGGAGTAGCCGTGCCTTGCGCTGCGTCGGGTCGAGAGTGAGGGCATCCATCGCGGAAGACTCTGCGGCGTCATATTCACGATAGGTCCAGTACAGTTCCGCGAGCTGAGCGTGGGCCTTCGGGCCGATGCTGTGTTGCGCCGTAGCGAGAGTCAGGGCAACTTCCGCATTGCCCCGTTGTGAGCGCGATTTCTGGTTGATTCCGTAAGCAAGCCAGGAGGACGGTGACGGCGTGGTTTTCTCCAAGAGGTGCAGTTTCAAGGCAAGCTCCGCCTGCTCAAAGGCGCCCAGAGCGTGGTAGTTGCCAGCTGCCTTGCGCGGGTCGCGCAGGTCCTCGTCACTCAGTGATTCAAAGCGCGCGGCACATTGTGCGTAAAAGTCGCCGATTTCCCCGCCACCGTGGCGCGCGACGTACTCCCGCCAAAATGCGACGGCAGGCAAATCATAATCGTGCCAATGCTGCTCTGCGAGCGCGTAGCCCACCTCGCCCCCCGTCCATGGCTTTGTCGATCCCGTGAAGTGGAGGATTCGAGTGCCCTCAGGGGGATGAGTGCCGTGCTTTACCGCCCGCTTGACCAGGTTGTACTCCGAACTGAGCCGGTGATAGTCGCCATCGAGGACAGCGGAGAGTATTCCTTGGTCATGGCGTTCCAGATCATAAGCTCCGGCATTTCCGATGGCGTCCATGCGTGCCACGAAGTCATCGTTCATGACACGTCGATCGAACGTCATGACGCCACTGTTGATGCGCCAGTTTCCGCGACTGTCGAAGTGCTGTGGAACGGCACCAAAGGCAGCGTCCGTGTCGACCAAATGACGGATATCGCCTAGCACCACCATGTCGACGTCCAGCGTGACGAGGCGGTCGTAGTCACGCACTCGGAATGCGTCGAGGATGTAATACGCCTTCTCGACGAGGTAGTTTGTCTGGTCCCCCTTCGCATAGGCCGAGTACCGCGATCCGTCGACCTTGCGGAAGACGAACTTCGGGTACAGCGCGGCGATGCGCGCGATCGACTCAGAAGTGAGGTCGTCATAGAGAATGAGAAAATCCTGATCAACCCAAGGGTTGTTGAGCATCAGGCTCTTTACCAAAACTTCAAACCCGGCCAAGTAGTTGTTGTCGACGTACGATGCAAACGCGACAGTGCTCGTCGGCATCCGGTCTGATGTGATGTCATCCATGGGAGCTCCTTGGGCTTAGCGCAGCGAAATAACGAGGTCGGACACGTCAGTGGCGTGTGCGAGGACCCAGTCCTTCTCGGCGGAATAGTCGTGGGCCTTTGCCACTGGTAACCGCATCGCTGCATCGAGCCGATATGCACCGCTGAGGTTGAAGTCGAACCCGACCAGGTCGATTACGGTGCTGACATCCAGCAGGTCGATCAATCTCAGAAGGTTAAAACCAGAGGTGGGGACGTCCACGAGTCTCGTGTCGCCCACCAACGCCGGGTCACGCACTGGCCACCGCAATGACCTGTCACCTAGGAAGTTCTGAGCGTCGGGGTCGACATACTTATTTACCGAGTCACGCCATGCCTTGGCGTTGCCACTAAACACCAACCGGACATCTACGGGAACGGACCAGTTGAATTTGTGAAGGTGGATTGTTGCGTGTATCGAGGTTTTGGTGCCGGTATGCGCGGGGTCGATCCGGAAGGAGTTAAAGCGCGCCACAACGTCGTAGCTGTCGATCACCGAGCCCGCGTTCGACTCCCCAACGCGCGCAGAGTTTGCAACCAGACAAACCGACTTGTCTCGCAGGTACTCCCGCAAGCCGCCTACGTCCAACGGTGAAATGGCTCGCGCTGTCTCGCGCGTGACCGTAGGCACGGCTTTAAAAGACTCAGCGGTTACCAATGCCTGTGAAATTTCCCACAAGTTGAGGTCGGCCGAGTGCCCATTGACGAGCGCTTCGCGCACCACCACGCTGGTCGCACCTATCGCCACCTTGCGACTCTCTAGCGGTTGCAACGCAAACGCGTTGCTCGCGGCATCGGCGTCTATGACAGCGCCGGCATTGCCCTGGCGCACTTTCTCAAGTCGCTCATACCATTCGGTGGCCGTGCTGGGGCCGCCAGCCTGGACATGTCGTTTGAGAACGTCAGAAATGTCCGCCTGCACCGGTCCCGTCGAGCCTGTACCTGAACCCTTCACCCCAGCCAGATGGGCGAAGTGCCCAGTTGCCTCCGCCGCAGCGTCATGATGACCTAGGGCTTCGTAGGCATCGGCCAAAATACGCCACGCGGCGCGCGATTGCGGTCGCAACTCGACAATTTGCGCGGCAAGCCGCTGTGCGAGTGCGGGCTTGTCGATGGCCAGCGCCGCGCGGGCAAGTCCGAGTGCCGGGTCCAGCCCCGCGGGGGACTTGCCCAAGTCAAGCCAGTTATAGCGGCCTAACGCGAGCAGTAACCCGTGTTGCGACTGCGCCTTGGCTGCAAACAGCGCAAGGCGGTTGAGCGCACGCATGTATTTGGTGCTGCTTGCACGGCGCATGACCGACTGTTGCTCACCAATGAGCTGGGCCTGCGCCAGAATGTCCCAAAACTCAGCATTGCGCCGCGCACTGGCGGGGCCGAGCGTCTTACTTCGACTCACGAGGCGACGACCGCGCGTCGCGACCGAACTTACTTTAGACAAACCAAGGCTCCGTAATCCTCAAACTAAACAGGGGGACGCACGTTGCGTCCCCCTGCCTCGTTTACGCTTGCTCGACTACGCGCCAACGCGCCGAAGTTTGCTCAATGGTGCGAGCTCCCCGGGGAAGACCTTTTTGACACCGTCGCCCAGGCCAGTCTCGATAATCCGGATGTCGCGCACCAGGTGATCGAGGCCCTGCGGCTCGAGTGAGGCGGCGTGGTCACTGCCCCACATCGTGCGGTCAAGCGTGATGTGACGCTCAACGACGCATGCACCCAGCGCGACAGCCGCAAGGGAGATCTGCAAACCAGGCTCGTGACCCGAGTAGCCCGTGGGAAGGCCGTAGCGTTCCATGAGGGTCGCAATCATGCGCAGGTTAGCCTCCTCGGGCGGAAGCGGGTAGGTCGACGTCGCGTGCAGGATGATTAGGTTGTCCTTGCCCAGGGTCTCAACCGCAGCATCGATCTGCTCAATAGTCGACATGCCGGTGGACAGAATGACGGGCTTGCCGGTTTCGCGGATCTTCGCCAGCATTGACAGATCCGTGACCGAGGCGGAGGCAATCTTGTATGCCATCGCCTCGCGCTGCTCAAGGAAGTCCACGGACGGCTCGTCCCACGGCGAAGCGAACCAGTCCATGCCCTTTGAGTGGCAATACGCTGCGATCTGATCGTACTCTTCCCGCTCGAACTCCACCTTGTAGCGGTACTCGAGGTACGTCATGGTGCCCCAGGGCGTCTCGCGGGGGGTGTCCTTCATGTGCTCCGGCGTTGAGATCTCCGGCGTGCGCTTCTGGAACTTGACTGCCTGGCATTCTGCGTTGGCCGCGACGTCGATCAACTGGAGCGCGGTCTCGACGCTGCCGTTGTGGTTAAGGCCGATTTCGGCAATCACGTAGACGGGACGGCCGGGGCCGATCTGGTTGGAACCGATGGTGACAAATTCAGACATTGTGGTGACTCCTTCCGGCGAGGATCGCATCCGCAAGTTCGCGAAGCGCTCCGCGCCCGCCGTTCCGGTTCAGTGTGATCCGGGCGGCCTTCTTGGCTAGTGGATGAGCATCTGGGACTACTACGGGCCACCCGACAATGTCGAGACAGCCAATATCGTTTACATCATTACCGACGTAAATCACCCTCGACAGGGGAATGTTCTGTTGTTCACTCCACTGCCGTAAAACGTTCACCTTCTCGTCAACCCCGTACACCGTTTCGATACCTAACTTGCGGCCACGGGCCTCGACAACGGGGTTGCGTTCCTTGGACAAAATGAGCATGGGGAAGCCCGAGTCGCGAAGCATTCCCAGTCCCATACCGTCGGAACGACTGACAGTCACGGACTCCGTGCCATCCTGGGAGACCTCGACCCGGTCATCCGTATGGACGCCATCAAAGTCCATGACGAGCGCATCGGCATCGATCACGGGGGTGGGGTCGAGCAACGGCGCCACGGCGCGCGCCAATTCGAGCTCGGCGGGCTCGTCGATCTCCATGCCCGACGAAGCGGGAACCTCCTCGATACCCACTCGCCCGAAGAAACGGAAGCGGTGTCGCTCGAATCCGGCGGCGTCCATCACATAAAAGGCACCAGTCTCCTGGAAGTGTGGTTCCCGGTCTTGGCGTCGCGGGCGGAACGAGTGGTCGTGATTGACGCCTTCCGCACCAACGTCGCCGCTCTTCCACAAAAACGCATACGTCTCAAAGGCCGAGAACACCACGTCCTCGAGGCCGTTCTCTACCCTTACCACTGCACGCTCGAGGGCATCGGCATCGATAAACGGGGAAGTCGCCTGCAGGAAGGCGACGGTGGAGACGTCAACGCCATCCGCACGTATTGCGGCAAGCGCGTGAAGCAGCGCATCCTCCGATGTTGCCAGATCGCCCGCGATGTCCGCCGGGCGGTCGACTATGAGCGCGCCCGCCTCGCGCGCCGCATCGGCGATACCGGTGTCGTCCGTGGAGACGTATACGCGGCCGATGCTGGCCGCCGCGAGTGCGGCCCGCACGGCGCGGGCGACGAGCGGCACCCCGCCCACTCTGGCGATATTCTTACTCGGCACGCCCTTAGATCCGCCACGTGCCGGGATGACGGCGACAGCGCAGCGTTTAGGCGAATTCACGGGCTGCCCTTGGGTTGGCGACGCGGCGCAAAGTGGACCTGAGCGCATCGTCCGCCTTCTTGGTGAACCACTCTTCCGGGACAGGGCTTACGCGCAACTCGACCTCCTCGGGAAGGATGTTTCTGAGCGTGGCGACCACGCTCGACGGCAGTGTGATCACGGTTGTCAATTCGCGTGACGACGCGAGCACAATCTCGATCGGCAGGACAGCCTTACGCACCTTCAGGCCCTCGTGATCCTTAAACCGCTTGAGGCTCTTGCCCTTTTCACGCCGATGAGGGAAATAGACGCCCGCGCCCGCGGCAACCTGATCTCGCACCCAGTCGCGGTACGGACCTCCCTTAACGAACCCGTCATCATGCAAGGCGCTGCCAAGCACGACGATCCGCATGGCATTGTCGTCCTTCACGAACTTGGTCTTACGCACCCACCGGTAGCGATTGTGCACAATGGTCGCACCCGCGGCTTCCAGCGCGAGGAGCTCGTCGCCGTCGGAGTACGCGCTGAAGACGCTGAGCCCGCCGGTCGCGAGGGTGCGATGAAGTCTCGCGGCTGCGATGGCCCCGAGTCGACGCGCATACCAACGTTCGCGGCGTCCGTGGCGGCTGAGGGGAAGGCGTTCGCGAACCTGCTCGGCAAAGCTGAGCATCGCGGAGCCGTCATCTACTACGACGAGGTCGCGCACTCCGGTCAGCGCCACTGCTAAGCGGAACTGGCCCGAATAGCCATCACCGATGAGCCGTTCCCTCGCTACCACGAATGGGGAAAGATAAGCCAGCGGCCACGCGCCAGCGATCTTGACGCCCTCTGGCAAATGCGGAGACAACACGTCCACGGTGTATTGCAACTGCTTGGAATGGGCCCGCAAATAGATCCGCAGCGGCTCGCCGGTTGAGGCTGCGTACTCCACGGCATTGACCAACTGAAGGGGTGACTCCACCCAGGCGACACGCGTCATAAACGTCATCGCACCACACCCACCTAAACGGGCGGTTAAACAAAGGTAGCCGAAAGGCGACAGGCACGGACTCTGCGCCGCATACGGGTTTGGGCCGCTACTTGGAGGCCTGGTAAGCCTTCACGACCTCTTTGGGGTCGCCGTCCATCTTCAGGTTGCCGTGGTCAATCCACAACACCCGGGTGCAGGTGTCCAGGATCGAGCGCATTGAGTGGCTGACCAGGAACACAGTTCCAGCCTGGTCGCGCAGGTCACGAATGCGCTGCTCGGACTTATCACGGAATGCCTTATCGCCTACGGCCAGTGCCTCGTCAACCAACAGAATCTGGTGGTCACGGGATATGGCGATCGAGAACCTCAGGCGCGCCTGCATGCCGGACGAATACGTCTTCATCGGTAGATCGATAAATTCTTCAAGCCCAGAAAACTCGACAATGTCATCGTACGAATCAGCCGCCTCTTTGCGGGTGTGGCCCATCGCCAGCGTGCCGAGCAGCACGTTCTTTTCACCGGACAGGTCCTGGATCAGCGCGGCATTGACGCCCAGCAGTGCGGGGCGGCTCGCGGCGTACACGGCGCCCTGGGTGGCGGTGGTAAGTCCCGCAATCGTGCGCATGAGCGTCGATTTTCCCGAACCGTTGTGGCCGATCACACCGATGCTTTCGCCTTCGCGCACGACAAACGACACGCCCTTGAGTGCGTGGACGACGCGCAGGCCCCGCTGACGTTTGAAGAGCGAGCCACCTCGCGCTGCGGCCTTTCCGGAAGCGTGGGTGCGGTACTTCACATGCACCTCATTGGCCACCACGATCGGGTCGCCCAGCGTCAAAGTCTTAGTCATAGCGGGCTCAGTCACGGCCGTACCTTTCCTCGGCACGCCAGAAGAAGACAATACCGATCACAAGGATCACGAAGGCGGCTCCAGTGACGACAACCCAGTCGTGCGTCGACGCAGTGGTGCCAGCAACCATCTGAGCACGAACCAGTTTCAGGAAAATGTAAATGGGATTCAACTCAGCCACCGTCAACAACCACTCAGGCTTGGGCGGCGCAAGCACCTTCTCCAGCGAGTAAAAGATTCCGGACGAGTAAAACAGTATCCGGGTCAGCAACGGGATGATCTGGGTCACGTCCCGCAGGTGCACCGTGAGACGCGCGGAAATCAGCGACACACCTAGGTTGAACATCGTCATCACCGCAAAGACGACGGGCACCAACAGCCAGTTCCACGTGATGGTCTCGCCGGTAATAACCACGATCAGGGCCATCACGCCAATGATCGGGATGAGTTCGAACACCTGCTGCAAGACCGATGCCAACGGTAGCAACATGCGCGGGAAGCTCAAGCTGCGCACCAGCGACGCATTGGACGTGATCGCCTTCGCACCTGCACTGAACGACTTCGAGAAGAACTCGAAGGTAAAGACTCCCACCACAAGGAACGGAATGAAGTTTTCCGGCCTCGAACCGGCGGGCATGATGAAGCCAAAGATGGTGCCAAAGATGATTGCGGTAAAGATGGGCCGCAACACAATCCAGCCGAGCCCTAGGCGGTTCTCGCTCATGGTGGCTTGGATGCGGAACCGTGCCAAGGTGTACGCGAAGTGGCGGCGCTCCCACAGTTCGGCCAGGTACGCACCCAACGGCGGGCGGGCACCGACGCGCTCAAGCCCCGCATCGGCGGCGATTTTGTCGTAGTCAACGTCAGTCATCCGAGACCCCGCTTTGCACTGCGCGCCAACGCGCAGGCGCATCGCGTCAACTCTGTCGTTTGGGGCACGTATTTCCTCATTCGGGGTCCGTGGATCGGGGCATGGTGATGCCCGCGCCGAGGTCAGTCTGCCAAGATTCTACTTCAGGCACCACATTCGACCTCAATTCACCTGCTAGGGCACGCACTTCATAGCAACGCACGGCGCCCTACTTAGGCTCCTGATAGGCCGCGAGTGCACCGAGCATGGCGTCGTTCTCTTCCCCCGTCCCGATGCTGACACGCACTCCCTCGCCAGCAAACGGACGGACCAGCACTGTGGGATCGTGTGCCCCCAACACCTGTGCAAGGGGCGCCGCACCGTCTCCTACCGGTAACCAGAAAAAGTTGCCATCCGCATCGGGAACATCAAATCCAAGTTCTCGCACCAGCGGCACGACGCGGCCGCGCTCAGCCACCACCTGGGCGACGCGTTCGAGCAACTCGTCCGTTGCCTCGATCGACGCGATGGCGGCGGTTTGCGCGAGCGAGTTGACGGAAAACGGGGTGACGCACGCGCGTATGGGCGCGATAAGTTCATCCGGTCCAACGGCGTAGCCGATGCGCAGGCCAGCGAGGCCGTACGCCTTGGAGAACGTGCGTATCAGGATCAGATTGGGGTGGCGCACTAGTGCTGCTGGACCGTTGACGGTGCCGGGGTCACGCACGAATTCGATGTAAGCCTCGTCGAGCACCACGAGGACGTCGCTGCGCACACCGGCCATGAACGCGTCAAAGGCTTCCTCGCCGATGCTGGGGCCGGTGGGGTTATTGGGCGAACAGAGGATCACGATTTTGGTGCGGTCTGTAACAGCAGCGGACATCGCGGCGAGGTCGTGGCGACCACCGTCAGCCAACGGGACCTGTACGGGCGTGACCCCTTGAATGGCCGCGAGGATGGGATACGCCTCAAAGCTACGCCAAGCGTAAATGACCTCATCGCCTGCGTCGCAGTATGCCTGCAGCACGTGGGCCAGCACTGCCACCGAGCCGCCACCGATCACAACTTGGGTGGGCGCCATGCCAACGTGGTCCGCTAGCCGGGCGGTGAGGTCTACGGAAAACATATCGGGATAGCGATTAATCCCAGACGCCGCGCCCGCGAGCGCTTGAACTACCGACGGCAGTGGCCCAAACGGAACTTCGTTCGACGACAACTTGACGGGTGGGATTGCGCAGACGGGACCGCGGGCGCCCGGGATGTAGCGGGGCATGGCGCCGATGACGGGGCGCGGATGGGGCAGGCTCATGGGTCTAGCATCGCACTGGCATGCCACAATACTTGTCATGAGATTTCTGTTGAACTCGATCATCATGGCAGCGGCAGTTTGGTTCGTGACCATTTTGCCCTTTGACGTCGCCGTCGAGGGCGGTGACGACTCCACGTGGGGTCGCTTGCTAGTGTTTTTGCTCATCGGCGCACTGATGGCCGCGGCAAACGCGATTATTTATCCAATCATCAAGGTGCTCGCTTTCCCCCTCATGATTCTCACACTCGGCCTGTTCTCACTGGTGATCGGCTGGTTCATGCTGTGGTTGACCGCATGGATCTCTACCCTGGTGCCGTGGGCAGAACTGACCATCGGCGGATTCTGGGACACCTTGTGGGCAGCGCTCGTGATCGCCATTACAAGCGGCATCTTGGGTGCAATCATCCCGGGCGCGGGGCGCGACTAGCTCGCAGGCTGGGGCCGGGGCTGCGGGATGACGTTGATCGGCTCGTTTGTCACGCTTGCCGTGCCTGCCAGTGTCGGCTGAGCAGGAGCGACCGGCACATACTCGGTGAGCGTGCTCGATTGCCCATAGAAGAAATCACTCGCAGAGTCTTTCCACGTCGTCGCCGATCTCCCAGCCTCTCCCGCGTCAACCGCCCGGGCGGTCGCGGTGTAACCCACCGGGTGATGAGCGCCATCAATGGAGCGACCCAGTTGAGCCATGTTGGGGTCGTCAGAGAGCAATAGATTCCGCTCAACCGTCGTGCGTGTGGCCGTCGCGGGGTTGGGCATCCCGTCCGCACCGACCACGATGTCCTCCGTGTGTTCAAGGTGGAGCGCCTGCACGCTAGGTGGAATGTCGAACATCCCCACCGGACTGCCCGCAGTCACCACGTGCGTCACGTTGAACTCGGCGAGGAAGTCGCGCCGCGAAGCGAGCGCCATCGCGTTGATGCCTCCCTGGCTGTGACCGGCAAGCATCACCGCCTCACCTGGCGCTATGCCGGCGGCACGCATCGCATCCACAATTGCAGATTGCGCGTCGCTGGTGACCCCTGCCATCCCCGCCAGGTTTCCCTGCGCGTCCACCGGGTTTTCCCCACTCAGCCCCCAGTCCTGAGTTCCAGGAATCGTGACCACGTAGGAACGAGACCCGTCCGCATGCGTGATGGTCTCGATCGATACCGAGCCGTCCATCCTGTTCTCTTGTGTCTCAAGGCCGGCCATGAGGTCCTCCACCCCCACGGGGTTGCGAGGGTCTTGGCGGTCGGTCCGCGCCTCGACAGTGGACGCGCGGGGCTCCCCAAAAATGCGTTCGAGTGCAGCAACGGCCGCCGCGAGGGCATACACGAGTGCTTTGTATTCCAGCCCACCTACGCGCAACCGCGAAACTACGTGCTCGGCGGTGTCCCTATTGAGGAATCCGGTGGTGAAGGGTAGCCCGTCGGGGCGAATCGCAGCGGCCACGCCTGTGCCCGCCCCCGTGATGCCCCACGGCCCCATCGCCCCCATAGCCGCAATGCTCCATACGTGGCGGGCAGTCCACATCCCGGTCCCTACCATCGACTGCCACGCCAGGCCGATGCGCGACGCCGCACTGACATAACTCATCGCCGCTTGCTCCGCGTCCAGGAATTCTTGCGCTACTCGGCGTAGGCGGTCCGAGACATCACGCGCTGTACTGGCGACGTCCGTCGTGGCGCCAGCGCCGATGCGGGCATGCTCAAGCGCTGCATCAGCTCGTTCGACTGCGTCGCGCGTCGACCCATCAGTAGAGCCCCGGACCCCATCGACGTAGCTCTCCGTCCGCTCCAGGTTGCGGCCGGCATCGTCCATGAAGTCCGCTGCGGCGTTAAGCGACCGCGCCGCCACCCCTAACTCCTCCAGAATCGCCTGCTCGCCCGCTGCACCGCCGTAACTTCGAATCGACTCGTTGCCCACTAGTGATGGCCGTTCTGGTAGGCGACCCAACGCAGCCTCATGTACTCATCTCCCGCCTGAGCCACCCGCTCTTGCGCACCTGTCAAGGACCGCGCGAGGTCATCGAGCTCATCGCGATAGCGCTCGGCAAGGACGGAACGCCAGTGTGTAGCCGAGGCACGACGCACTGTCGTCAGAGCCGTCGCCAACTGCTCACTGGCGCGCTCAAGCTCATGTCGCGGTAGGTAGAGGGGGCCCGCCGGCAGGTATCCGGCCGTGGGGTTCTGGGGGATCACGGTGTAATCAGAGCCGTCGCTGGTCATATCTCGACGCTAGAACCGACAGTTGGTTCGGCACGGGCAGGGCAACATATCTGTGGATAAGTCGCGAGCATGGAACAATGGGGGCGTGACTTCCTGGACTGCACTCGCTGACATTTCGCCTGCCATCGCCCTTGGGCCACTCGACGGGCGCTACCGCGGCGTTGTCGCATCGCTCGTGGATCACCTGTCGGAGGCGGCGCTCAATCGCGCTCGCGTCCACGTTGAGGTTGAGTGGGTCATCCACCTGACGGACCAGGGCTCGGTGCCCGGCACTTCCCCCCTGACCGACGCTGAGAAGGCTTACCTGCGCGGCGTGGTCGCGACGTTTGGCGCCGCTGAGATTGCAGAGCTTGCCGAGACTGAGCGCATCACCGTTCACGATGTCAAAGCCGTCGAGTACTTCCTCAAGAAGCGCCTCGCCGATGCGCCCGCCGCCTTGGGCGCTGACACGCAGCTTCCAGCGCTGAGCGAGCTAGTGCACTTCGCATGCACGTCCGAGGACATCAACAACCTGTCTTACTCCGTCATGGTCCGCGGCGCCGTTACCGATGTGTGGCTGCCCGCGGCATCGGCGCTGGTCGAGCAACTATCAGGCATGGCGCGGGACAACGCCGCCCAGCCGATGCTGTCGCGCACTCACGGCCAGACGGCCACTCCCACGACGGTCGGTAAGGAACTGGCCGTGCTCGCACACCGCCTTAAGCGGCAACTTCGCCGCGTCGAGGGCCAGGAGTTCCTGGGCAAACTCAACGGCGCCACCGGGACCTACGGCGCTCACATTGCGGCCGTTCCCGGCACCGACTGGGTCGCGGTGTCCAAGTCGTTCGTGGAGCACCTTGGCCTAACCTGGAATCCACTCACCACGCAGATCGAGAGCCACGACTGGCAGGCCGAGCTGTACGCGGACATGGCGCGCTTCAATCGCATCTTGCACAACCTCGCCACGGATGTGTGGACCTACATCTCGCTTGGCTACTTCGCTCAGGTGCGCGGCCAGGGCACAGTCGGGTCCTCAACCATGCCGCATAAGGTCAACCCCATCCGCTTTGAGAACGCGGAGGCAAACCTCGAGATCTCATGTGCCCTGCTCGACACGCTCAGCGCCACCCTCGTCACCTCACGCATGCAGCGTGACCTCACGGACTCCACCAGCCAGCGCAACATCGGCCCTGCTTTCGGCCACTCGCTGCTCGCGATCGCCAATGTCGCCAAGGGGCTGGCCGGCCTCGACGTGAACCCAACCGCTCTCGCGACGGACCTCGACTCCAACTGGGAGGTGCTCGGCGAGCCCATCCAGTCGGCCATGCGCGCCGCCGGTATCGCTGGTGCCCCCGGCATGGAAAACCCCTACGAGCGTCTCAAGGACCTCACCCGTGGCCGCCGTATCGGCGCCGATGACGTGGTGGTGTTCGTGAAGAGCCTGGGGCTACCAACAGACGTCGAGGAACGACTGGTAGCGCTCACGCCTGCAACGTACACCGGGCTTGCAGAAGAACTCGTCGCGTTCCTCGACGACTAAAGGCTCCGAACGCGTACCGTCCCTGACACGTTCGCGCCCGACACCCCCGTCAACTCGCCGGTTTCCCATGCCGGTGCGCGCATCGTGTGTCAGGCACGGTTCGGCTACTCGGCCGATCCGGCCTTCTTAAGTCCTCCGTAGAACGTCGGCAGAAACTCCGTCGAGGTCGGGTGAATCGGCAAGAAGGTCGCCAGCGCCGAAGCGGGGGCGTCAACATGCATCAGCACCGATACAGCCTGCACCGCCTCGTCCCCGTACAGCCCGAAGAACGATGCGCCCAGGACCCGGTCCGTCGTCTTATCGACCACGAGCTTCCACAGGCCCTCGGTTTCGCCGTCAAGTACGGCCTTGGTCACGCCGTCGCCCGGGGTGATCGCGACCTCGACATCGAGTCCGGCATCCTGCGCCTGAGTGAGCGTCATCCCTACACGGCCCAACGGCGGGTCAATGAACAGGCCATACGTGGGGATGCGCCCGGCAACTGAAAGGTCACCGCCGGCGAGGTGATCGGCGAGGATCGTGCCGTCTTGGTAACTGGTGTGAGTGAAAGCACCGCGCCCGTTGACATCTCCCACCGCGTAGACGCCGTCGACGTTGGTCGCAAAGTGTTCGTCAGTCGCGATGTATCCGCGCTCATCCGTGTCGACGCCCACGGTCTCAAGGCCAAGGTCATCACTGTTGGGGATGCGGCCGGCCGCAACGAGTACGTGGCTTGCGTCCAGGTTGTCGCCTCCTGCCAGGGAGATGCGGGCACCGGTCTCCGTCGCCTCGATGCTTTCTACGTCCACTCCTTCGCGCACGTCCAGGCCCTCACGGCGCAACATTGCCGCGATCGCCTCAGAGATGTCGGCGTCCTCACGCCCGATGATACGGTCGGCTCGCTCCACAATGGTCACCTTGGAACCAAAGCGAGCGAACATCTGGCCAAACTCGAGGCCGATGTAACTGCCGCCCAGCACTACCAAGTGCTCCGGGGTGTCAGTGAGTTCCAGGATCCTGTGGTGATCGAGCCAGTCGATGCTGTCCAGGCCGGGCACAGGCGGCGGCACGGAGCGTGCGCCGGAGTTCACAATCACGCGCTTGGCGGTCATGGAGCCGCCGTCGTGCTCGATGCGGAACAGGTCACCATCACGGCCCGCGAGCCGTGCAGTCGACAGCACATAACTGATGGTCGCGTGGTTCTCGTAATAGTCGCTACCGCCGTCGCGCCACGCGTCAATAAGTTCATCCTTGCGCGCGACAACTTCCGCCAGGCTCACGGTGACCTCACCGGTGTGAACACCGAGCTTCGCTGAAGTCCGCGCCAAATGCGCGACGCGGGCCGATGCGCGCATCGCCTTGGTAGGCCGGCAGCCATCATTGAGGCACGTGCCGCCAAAGGCACGCTGCTCAAACAGGGCCACTTTCTCACCGCGACCGTCCAGCGCAGATGCGAGCCCTGGGCCCGCCTGCCCCGCGCCGATGATCACTGTGTCAAATGTCTGGTGATGAAGTGTCATCTCTTCATTATGCGCTTACCCTCTAGCGCGTCAACGTCCGTACGTCCGCACCGTCAAACTACAAGCCCACCGCGCACTACGCTCACTAAGTCCGTCGCAAACCCTAGTGACGATGCGGACGTAGGCAGGGGTGAGGCAGTGGACCTAGATCGATGGCGGGCGGCGTCACCCACGGAAATTACTCCCGGCGTGGACACGTCGAGATAGATCGCGACTCTCATGTCGCGTTTCTGGCCCAGCGGCTTGAGCCACCGTGTGCGCTCAGCCACTTCGTCCTGCGGCAAGTCGATCGTGCGACAACGTTCGATGCGCCCCGCCGGTCTCAGCACCGCGGAGCCGATGCTGATGTCACCTTCCCAGGATTCCTCTTCAAACGGTTGGCCCGTCTGGACGACAATATTGGCTCGTAGCCGGCGCGGGTCCGCGTCCACACCAAACTCGTGAGCGCACCACTGCAGCGTCGCGGTGCCGATAAGCGAAACCGATCCTTCGTCGAAGTGCGGCACATCGGTTTCGGGAGCCACCGCCACCTGGGCCCCCATTGCCGTGCTCAGGTGCGCGTCAAGTGCCCCATCTCCCACCATCAGATCAACCCCGGGTCCCGTGACCCGGACGCCGTCGGCAGTGGTCGAGGCGGCGAAGGCGAAGACTGAGTCGCGGCGGACCATGCGCCGGGTGTTCTTTCCCGACGCCAGCCGGTTGTCCGAGTCGCGAACTGCAAACACTCGATCGCCCTTGAACCCCCGTGCGTCGAGCTCAATTGACTGCAGCGCCTCGCCTCCCATTGACTTCACGGGATAGCGGCGTAACGACGAGACAGTGATCGGCATGACTTCAGGCTAACTGCGAGTGGCCCGATTGGCCCGCGACGTCAGAGGTGCGCCGATCGTTAGAGTGGGCGTGACCATGGACTCAACTGAGAACGCCACCGTGACGCCGTCGGCCGGCAACACCGACCCCACATCGATGCCTTCCCACCGGCGTCTACGCGCGGAAGTGCTGATCGTACTAGGGCTATCGCTGGGCCAAGCCGCCGTCTACGCGGTTGTGCGACTCATCGAGCGCTATATGCGCGACACCTCAATCGGTGGCCAATCGTCAACACTGAATCCCAGCCAGTCCTCGGTCAACTACATCGACCTAATAATCCAGGTATTGCGCATCGGCTTCTCGTTGATGCCGGTATTGCTCGCGGTCTACCTGCTGTCGGCCCGTGGCGGCTCCGCCCTCAAACGGCTTGGCCTCACGGGTCGTGGACGTGTCTGGTGGGCAGACCTTGGATGGGGAGTCGTCCTAGCCGCTGCAATCGGCATCCCGGGGCTAGGACTATATGCGGTAGGACGCGCCCTGGGGCAGTCCGTTCGCCTCGATACCTCGGGGTTACCGGACCAGTGGTGGGCTGCCACCATTTTGTTGATGTCCGCCGCTGCAGCCGCGATCCTGGAGGAGACGATTGTGGTGGGCTACCTCGTGACGCGCCTTCGCGACATGCGGTGGTCTTTACCAGCCGCGATCATCGCATCGGCGCTGCTGCGGGGCACGTATCACCTGTACCAGGGTTGGCCAATGGCACTCGGAAACGTGGTCATGGGTCTCGTGTTCACATGGCTGTATGTGAGGCGCGGGCGCCTCGCACCGTTGCTCGTCGCGCACCTACTGCTCGACGCGGTGGCATTCATCGGACCCGAGGTTGTGCCCGCCGAGTGGCTCAATACTCTGGGCGTCACCTGAGTTTTGGCTTCCACCTCTTACAATCGACGAATGACCGCCGACAGCTCCCGCGAGGAGTCCACCGTTGTGGTGGACATCGTGGAGGACCGGCCGGCTGTTCAGATCATCGATGCACCAGAAAATCGCGTCCACCGCTTCTCTGACTTGATGGGGGCGCTGGCTGCGCTCGCGGGCATCATCTTGGTGCTGCTCATCGGCGCCTTCGCGCACGAGACCACCGTGGGCCTATCGGAAGACATCAGCGGCTTCGCGGCCTTCTTGCAGCGCTTGCTGGTGGCGCCGGTCAATATCTTCTCCGGCATCATTACGCTCGTCGTTCCAGCCATGGTGCTGGGGGAGCTCGCAATACGACGAGAACCGCGACGAATTCTGGAAGTACTAGGCGCTGCCGCGCTCGCATTTATCGCCACGGTCATCGCCGCGATCACCACGGCGCGATGGGGCGCGAGCGAACTCATCGACAGCCTCTCTGTGTCGGGCGGAGCCGGCGACTTCGTCATCCAACTGCCCGCTTACATTTCCGGCGTGGCCGCGATGATGACGGCCTCGGGCCGTCGCGCGAACCGCAAGGTGCTCGTAGCATCGTGGAACATCCTGTGGATCGCTCTGGGCGTCGCCCTCGTTTCTGGAATTGTCACCGTTCCTGCCGCAATCGTTACTGTGATGATCGGCCGTACCGCGGGCTTGGTGTGGCGCTACGCGCTCGGTTCCAGCGCGGACCGCGCGTACGGTGACGCGCTCGTGGACGGGGTGCGACGCGCCGGCTTCCAGCCCAGGCGGTTGGTGCGCGCGGACCCCACCGACGGAGTCGCGGAAGTCAAGGGCGTTGACGAGGTGTCCTCTGCTATGGGGCGCTCTCGCCAGGGACGCGTCTATGAACTCACCACTGTCGAGGGCCATCAGTTACTCGCGGTTGCACTCGATGGCGACCGGCAGGCCGCTGGGTTTATCGCCAAGTGGTGGATGTCGATTCGCCTGCGCGGCATTAACGCCCGCGCGGATTTGGGCCTGCGCCACACCGCGGAGGCCACTGCCCTTGTCTCTCACGCGGCCCGCGTGGCTGGCGTACGGACAGCGCGCGTGCTTGGCATGAGTCACGTGCGCGACACAATGCTGCTGATCTACCAACGTCCCCTTGCTGTACGCCCGCTCGCAGATCTTCCAGTCGAGGACATCCACGATTCCCTCCTTGACGCGATCTGGAAGGAAGTCGAGATCGCTCACGGAGCAGGCATCTCACACCGTTCGCTCAGCGCAGACACTATCTTGGTGGGCTACGACGAGGTCACTGCGGACCCCATCGTGTGGCTCACAAGTTGGGAATTGGGAGAAGTCGCATCGTCCTCGATTGCCTGGCGGATCGACCGTGCTCAAGTCTTGGCGATGACGGCGACAAGAGTGGGTACCGACCGGGCTGTCGATGCTGCTTTCCGTAACCTTTCCCACGAGTACATCGAGCAGACAGCACCGCTGTTGCAGTCGATCGCCTTGCCGCGGAACACGCGCCACGACATCAAGACTGTCGAGGACACCAAGGTGCTTCAGGCACTGCGTGAAGGAATCATCGAACGCCTTCCCGATGCCGACGTTGAGACGGCAAATATCGCGCGGTTTGGTATTCGGCAGGTCATCATGATCGCGGCCGGCCTCGTCGCGCTTTACCTTATTCTGAATGTCTTCGACACTGAAGAAGTCCTCGCTGCGGTGCGCGAAGCGAACCTGTGGAGGGTGCTGGCCGCCTTCGGCTGGGCCCTAATAACATTCGTAGGGGCCGCGTTGGCCATGGCAGCCTTCTCCCCGGTCAAGGTGCCGTGGACGCGGGTCTTGTTTGCTCAGATTGCCGCCGCATATGTCGCGCTGGTGGCGCCCGCCGGCGTCGGTCCCGCCGCGTTGAATCTGCGGCTCCTCACTCGACGCAAAGTGTCAACCCCGCTGGCGGTCGCGACGGTGGCGCTCGTCCAGGTGTCCGCGGTAGTCGTCACCGTTGTGGGACTGCTAGCGCTCACGCTCATATCCGGCTCAGAAGGAACGCTCGCAGCGCTACCCAGTACGGCGGTGCTGATCGGGGTTGGCTTAGTAGCGCTCGTCATGGCCGCATCGCTGACGATCCCCCAGTTACGAGGCTGGGCCGCGAAGAAGATTATGCCGACCGTTCGGCAGACATGGCCACGCCTTGTCCAGGTACTGGGCCAACCCTCGCGGCTTGCCTTGGGCCTAGGCGGCAACCTGCTGATGACGATCGCCTACGTTGGTGCATTCCAGTCGACCCTGACCGCCTTTGGACAACACATGGCCGTCATCGATGTTGCGGTCATTTACTTGCTCGGTAACGCAGTGGGCGCGGTGGTGCCTACTCCGGGTGGCCTCGGCGCGGTCGAGACAGCGCTGATTGCTGGGCTGGTGAGCGCGGGTATCTCCCCGGCGATCGCCACTCCAATTGTGCTGATTTACCGCTTGGTGACGTACTGGGCACGTATTCCCCTAGGGCTCATCGCGATGAAGTGGATGCAAAGGCATGGCGAGCTATAACTGTGTCGGTTGTTCGCCTACATTGGCAATGGACGCTAGTTGAGCAAAGTGCGCAACCTACTCTAGCAATTGCTAGGTTGTACGGCCTGCTGCCACTGAGGGCGCGACAGACCTCTCTCTGGTGCATGGCGGCGGAACGGTGCAGGAGCCTGCGGGTCGCTACGCGTCGAACCCGAGATTCGCTGGCTGAGGCGCACTTCCAGTAAACGGCAACTGTGCCGGCGGCGCATCGGGGTCTACGACGAGTTCAACCAAGCCGTCGGGAAGGTCTTTCAGGAAGTATGCCTCCGCGAGTGTGTCATTCTCGGTGTAGTTGCTCCTGGCGCTCGATCGAGTGATCGCGAGGTAGTCCTTGGCGCGGGTGAGTGCCACGTAAAGAACTCGTCGCTCTTCTTCGGCTTCATTGTCATCGTCTGCCTTCACCCACGGGTACCTGCCGGGGCTAACGTCAACTGCGTAGGCTCGTGTGGCTTCGAGGCCCTTCGCGGAGTGCACGGTCGCGATCGTTACCGCGTCGTCGTCTTCTTGCTTGTCTACTTTGGACACGAAGACCGGGTTGATGAGGTACTCGCTGATGAACTCCCCAATTGAGGGTTGACCCTGGGCGAGCGCGATGAGTGGCTCGTAATCTCGTCGACGCGCTTCCCAGTTTTGCTTGGCGTACTTGTTCTCGAGCAAGGGTCGGAGCGCCTCGACTGCGGTGCGGATCGCGCTAGCAACTTTCTCCTGGTGGTGTTCAAGAGCGGTGAGGCATGCAAGGAGGTCCGCCCCGAGCATGGGCGCACCTTCGGACCTTGCCTCCGTGGCGGAAGCGCCGGAGTCTAGCGCCGCGAGTATCTTGGCAATCGCGTTGGAGGCAGTCACCTCGCCTACGCGCGGCAACAGGCATAGGAGTCGCATCCATGCGAGGTCGTCACGGGGGTTAGCGGCCACTCGCAATGCTGCGAGCACGTCGCGAATGTGCGCACTTTCCAGCAACTTCGTTCCGCCCAAGTAGCGGTATGGAATCTTGCGGTCGAGGAGGCAGCCTTCGAGTGTCCTGCCGCCGAAGTTGGTGCGCACGAGCGCTAGATGGTCGCGCCAGAATAAGCCCTCATCATGCTGAGCGCTGATGTCGTCCGCAATCCACGCCGCCTCCAAATACTTGTTCTCGAACTCGCGCATCTGCGGACGCACTCCGGAGCCGCGCGCCGCGCGCAGATGCTTGTTGTATTCGAGCGGGCTACGGGCAAGTAACCAGTTAGAAACGTCAAGGATTTCCTGGGTCGATCGGTAGTTTTCTTCAAGTCGCACCACGACGGTGTCGGGAACGCGTGTATCGAAAGAGTGGATTGACTCGAAATCTGCACCTCGAAAGCCGTAAATGGACTGTGCGTCGTCACCGACAGCAAAGATAGAAACCCGATTAATGAGCCGGTCGATGATGCGCCACTGCAGCGGGTTAGTGTCCTGCATCTCATCTATAAGCAAGTGATCGATGTTGTAGCCGAGCCAGTCCGCGATATCGCTTCGGAACTCCAAAGCATCTGCGAGAATCACGAGGATGTCGTCATAGTCGAGGTACTTGCGTTCTTTCTTGAGTCGCGCGTAGGTGTGAGCGGCCTCCACAATCGCTTCGACGTCATCTTCGTACTCACGTAGATGAGTTCCAATGGCGTTGCGCAACGGCACCGCAGCGTTGCGACTGTACGAGAAGGCTGACAGAAGTCGCGAGGCAGGGGGAAAATCTCCTGCTTTGCGTCGGCCGCGGACGATACCCATAAGGGACTTCTGATCGTCGCCGTCGATAACGGTCCAGCCGTCATAGCCGAACGCTTCTGGGTGTGAGCGAATCAGCCGCATGGCCCACGCATGGAAAGTCGTTGACTGCAAGCCTGTAGACCGATGCCCGACGAGCGATGAGACACGGCCAGCCATCTCCTGGGCTGAGGCTCGAGTAAATGTCAACGCGACAATGCGACGAGGGTCGGTGCCCGACGTCACCAGGTGGGCGATGCGGGCGACAATCGTCCTAGTTTTGCCCGTCCCAGCGCCCGCGAGTACGAGTGTGTTCTGCGCTTCCGTCGTGGCAGCAAGCAATTGTTCGGAATTCAACCCGAAGTCAGTCAACACCGACTCTTGCTCCTTGCTCCTTGCTCCTTGCTCCTTGCTCATCATCGCTCCTAGTCGGCCCTACTCGTGCGCCGCTTCGAGTTCCGCCCGATCGGTCACGGTTTCCCAGCCACCCACTTGGTCTTCGTCCTCGTGCTCATGTAGCCCTAGGTAATCGAGGCTTGCGTGCTCGAACAGGCGGAACTGCCAGATAGCGGAGTCCATCACTTCCGAGTTGAATACTCCTACCTCGGAGAGCGCGTCGAAGTCCTTCAACGTGAGGCCGGTGGCTCGCTCGAACAATGTTGGATCGAGCGTCCTGATGACGTCGACGAGGGCTTCCTCGCGATGATCGGTGAGATACATGAACACTGGAACGGCTTGGAGGAACTTGAGTAGTTTCTTGCGCAGCGTCTGGACCTGTTCGCGTTTGGCTTTGCGCGCGGCCTTTGTCTCGTCGTCCTCGGGCTCGCCCTTCTCCTTGGCCGTCTTCTTGCCCTGTCGAACCTGCTTCGACTTGGCGAGCAACTTGCCCGCGTCCTCGCGCAGATTGCGGAAGTCCTCCATCTGCTGCAGCCGGGCGAGGAGGTCCTCGTTGGCGAGCAATTGCTCGAGTACCCCTTCGGACAGGTCGATGAGACGCGGGCTTCCCCAACGCCGGGCGATCATGGCCGCGCCAACGCCAGCGGTGCCCCAGTCCATGACAGCGTTCACGTCAACGGGGTCCATGCGTCCGGAGTCGAACGCCATGACGGGCATGGCCTCCAACAACTCGGCGACTTCCGCGGCAGGGGATTTCCCTTTGTCACCTCCGGCCACCTTGGTCCCGTACTCATACACCAGGGACAAGGCCCGGGTGGGGTCGAAATCAAACACGTAGCAGACGTCCTTGTTGATGATGCGGTTGCCCTGCTCGTCATTGATAACCCACGGTGACTGCACGCGGAATGCCGCCTGAAAGTATGACTCTGGGGAGCGCAGTCCGCGCAACATCAGGATCGCGCCCCACTCGGGGACGGTGACGCCGGTCATGAGTTTGCCAACCGACAGTGTGATCGTTGGCTTGCCCTGCTTGCGGGCCTTGTCGAGCATGTCGTCGACCGGACCTTTGGCCGCAGCACCCATGCCGGCACCGTTGCCCGCAGCGACGTGCACAAGGAAATGTTTGAAGCGCGGGTGGACTGTCAGCGCGTTCTTCATGGCGAACGCCGATGCGACGTCCGGCATGAACCAAACCGTGTGCTCTACAGCCTTGGCGAATCTCCCATCCGAGTACGGGAACGGCGCGCCGACCGCGGAGTCGAACGCCATCCGCTTCCTGTCGTCTTCCTTGAACACTCCGTGGAGCATGCCGAGGAAGCCGCGTACCTTGTCGGCGTTGACAAAGACGTAGTTGTCGCTGTTGTCGCGGGCCTTGGCCTTGCGGATCTGTCCACCATCGGTAACGCCCGCCTTGAAAAACTCTGACAGATTGACGGAGCCATCCAACGCTGGCTCTTCTTCGCTCGCCATGCCGGGAAGGGCATAGGTGAACATCTGCATCTGTGGAAGTTCGGCGTACGGGTTGGGCCCGTCCTGATTGGGTTTGGACCCCCAAGTCCCCTTCTCCCGTTGCTCGTCGGGGTACGTCCAGTTGAAGATCGCGTCCTCGTTGAACTCGCCTTCTGTCAGCGCCTTGAACGGGGTGCCCGACAGGTACAAGAAGTTGCGGGCCGACAACTTGAGGTCCTCGATCGACAGGTCGGTGTCAATGTTGGACTCTTCCTCGTCGCCCGCGGCGTACAGGCGGATATCGCCCGCCCGCGTTTCGGCCTCGATCTCCTCGGCAGCCTCGGCGGCCACTTCGGCGGCGCGAGCAGCCCTTGCCTCGGTGATGTCTTCGACGGGAGTCGTGACCTCGTGGGCCGCGCCCTGCCAGGACCCGAAGTGGAACTCGTCGAGGACGACGCAGTCCCAGTTCTCGGCAACGATCTCCTCGATGTGCTCCTTGACGGTCCAGTGGCCGTTGTTCTTGTGGAGCAGGTCCTGGAAGGAGGTGAACCGCACCAGGGGCGCGGCCGTATCGGGGTCGACCGCGTGTTCGCGATCCGCAAACTCCCACCCGGCGAAATCGACGTGGGAGGCCAGGTCGTCGCGCCAGGCGTTACGCACTGCAGGCTTGTAGGTGAGCACCAGGACCCGACGCCAACCCATGCGGCGGGCCAACTGATACGCGGTAAACGTCTTGCCGAAACGCATCTTCGCGTTCCACAGCATCCGCGGCGGGTGTGAGTCGTGCGCGTGTGCGGCGAAGTACTCGACGGATTGGTCAACAGCATCGTCCTGCTCGGGACGCGGCTTGAAGTCTGTGGTGCGCTCGACGTCGAAGGCGTGACCGGACTTTACAGAAGCGATGGCTGCGTTGATCTCGTCCAGGGTCGCCTCGAACACCTCGCTGTCGTGCCGGATGCCCTGCTGAACGAGCACCGCATGGACGGCGTGGTCCTTGAAATCTGTGCCGTCGTGCCTGACCGCCTCTGTGTCGACGTGCAGCACGATGCCGTCCTGGGTTGGGTGCATCGTTCCGGTCTGCTGCCTGATGCGCTTCCACACGTCCTCGCGCTTGGTGTAGCCCACCTTGAACTTGCCGTGACCCTCGGTGGTGGTCGAGCCGACGGTGCGCTCCCAGAGCGTGTCGTAGCCGGGAGCGGAGTAGACGTAGATGCGTCCGGCGCTCATTCGGCGTCCTCGTCGGTCGTGTCGTATTCGGGAGCGGCCGCACCCGGGGGCCGATACTTGCGACCGCCGGGAAGGTGCGAAGCGGGAATCGGGGATTCGAGAGACAGATTGACTGACCGCGGCTTGATAGTCGCCTCGATGTAGTCGATCTCTTCCTGGGAAAGGCCGAAGTGGGAGTAGAGGTCCTCGTCGGCCCAAGCCCGAGTCATGTCCAAGAGAGGCACGAAACGGAAGCGGTCGGGAGTCACGTGCCGCGTCACTTTGCGCTGTGCAATCAGAAATCTCACAAACTTCGTCGCAACGTAGTTCGCATAATTCTCAGTCTCATCTCGCGTCGGGAACATGCCCACGATGAAGTACGTCTGCACACAGGCAGACCCCGGGGCGAGCGCAATCGGCTCCCCAGTGACGGTCAACGACTCCCCAGTGTCGCCGAACGCCATAGGGAGCAGCACTTTCCATTCGTTGATCCACTGATGGTTCCGCTGAATCTGGTCGCTACGGCTGTAGCCGACGTGTGTCGCGTACAGCAGCGGAGTGGCGCCGTCGAAGCGATCGGGCACGCTGCCGGGGTAGTTGGATCTCATCGTGAGACCGAAGGGTTTTGTGACCGTGCAGAGAGTCCCCGCACTGGGGTGGCCCTTTGCCGCGACCTTTTGGAGGATCCCGACGGCCCGGTTGTCTCGCACGAGAACTCCGTCACCGGCTCGCAGGTCCCGCGTCGCCGTTGACACGATCACGCCATCGACCCGCGTCGAGAACTCGCAATCTCAGTGGTGGTCGCGATCCCACAGGAAGTAGTTGACGCCGCCCTGAACCTTCACGCCAGGGAAGCAGTCGAAAAGTTTCGGATTGTCGACGATCGCCCGAATCCTGCGGTCTTCGATCATGGTCACGCGAAATGCATCGAGCCCCTTCCCTCCCGCAAACCAGCGCGACGGCACGATCATCACCACGTACTTTGGGTCGAGCGTGAGGGCGCTCTCAACGAAACGGTGGTAGAGCGGAGAGGCTGTGGTGCCGTGGCCTTCGGTATCCACCTGATACGGCGGGTTGCCCAAAATGACATCGAACTTCATGGCCTTGAGCCTCTCCATCAGCGACTTGTCGTGGATGAACGCGTACGCGTAGTTCTCGCGGTCGACCCCACGCTCGAGGCCGAGCGGAGCGCCGCAGATGTCGCAGTTGCCGGTGTCGAGCCCGCGCCGCGACTTCTTGAACTTGTGCTCGGCGTGTATGAACTGGATGTTGCCCTCGGAGTCTTCAAAGAACTCTCCTCGGCCGACGGCCTTCTCGCTGATAGCGTCCTTTGAGCGGTAGACCGACCTTCGGCCCATCTCGCCGTGCAGTTTGGTGATCGACAGCCCGTGGAGCATGTTGGTCATGATGTGCTGGGCGCGCTTGTGTGGGTCGGGTTCCCAGTCGGCGAGACCGACCATCAGCCTGCCAGCGATCTCGCGAAGGATGGAGCCGGATTTCACGGCTGGGTCGAGCCACTTGAGATCGGGGTTGGACCACACGTCTTCGGGCAGCAGGTCCAGCATGGCCCGTGCCAGTTCCGGTGGCGTCGGGACCGCGTCCGATGACAAGGCCGCGATTGCATCGAGTATGTCTGGCATGCGCTTCTTGCGCCCTTCGAGGGTCAGATCCATCGCTGCTCCTTGACTGCCTTGCGGTTGCTTGCCATCTCCGAGTAGTGAATTGGTTCGTCGTCCTCGAGGCGCTCGAACCACAGGAGGCCGCGCTCGTCTTCGGGCACCAGGGGTGCGGACCACACGCGCTGGAAGCGTCCACTGGCGCGGGGCTGCCAGTCGCACATCTCGATACTCCACGGGTCGGCCAATGAGTCCGCTTCGATGATGTTGGCGTGGATGATGAGGTTCACTGCGGACAGGAACCCGACAGTCGGTTCGATGGTGTTCCCGTCCATCTGGTAGTGCTCAACCATGACGTGCGCCATCCTGACGTGTGCCTCCTGCACGTTCTCCGTGGAGATATCGATGGCGTAGATCGACGCCAAGGCGCGCAGCGTGCGGTGCTCGTACTGTTCCTGGGAGACCGTGTCGGGCCGGGACACTTGCGCGAGTTTGCGACGCAGGATCTCGACCAGGAAGTTGCCGGATCCGCAGGCCGGTTCGAGGAACTTGATGTCGAGGTGCTCGAATGCGTCGGGGATCATGTCGAGCATCGCGTCGATTTCACGCTGATGCGTGAACACCTCGGCGAGGTCACGAACCCGGTCCCTGGAGCGAATCTGCTGGAACTCCTCTTCAAGTGAGGTGAGGAGGGGGTCGTCGGGTGATACGTGCTCGTCATTGGCGCCCCAGGCGCTGGTGGCGTCGGGCTCTGGCCAGCCGGCATCAGGCCCAGCCTCGTCAGACGCGCCCCAGCGCGGCTGCCACCAGTCGCCTTCTATCACGGACACTCTCACTTTCGGTTCTGGCACCTATCGTTGCTTCCGGTCGTCATCGAACGGTATGTACGCGTGGCACCCACAATAAAAGTAGCGAGGAGTTCTATTCGATGTCGGAGTAATACGACAACACCACTTCATTCAATACATCCAACTGTAGCGGTGTGATCAGACACGATCTTCTGTCAAGCGAAGCATGCGCGAGAACTACCTCTAGACGGTCCGCAAAGGACTTTGCGAACATGAGTTACAACCACGCGGAAGGTCGAGTAGGCGACTGGAATCACGTATCCTCGCGTAGACACGGAAGCGCCCTTGGCACGTCCTGAGAAGCCACGCGGGCGAGGTCGTCGGCCGCTGGCTGCACTAGCCAGGTGCCGCCGATGTGCACTTCGTCGTGGTGCGAGATGAGGAATGTGTGGGCGCGGCCTCGCTCTAGGATTCCGTACGAGACGTCCTGGGACGGACTGCCTCCCATGGCGATCACGGGTGCAACTAACCATTGCCAATCGCCGTAGAGGAGGCACTGGTCGGCTGGGTCGCAGAGGCAGCCGACCCTGAGTTCCGCATCGGCGCGGGCGTCAATGAAGAGCACGGAGTGCGGTTGCCCTGTGCTACCAATGCGGTACACGCCCGGCTCGTCATCGAAGACGATGCGGCGGAGTTAGTGTCCAGTGATGTCGGTTCCTTACTTCCGACCCAGGTGGGGGACGTGCACCCAGTCGAAGCGCAGGCCATCTAGGTCTAGGACTCCAAGGCTCGTGTGCCGGTCGTTGTCCATCCCCATACCGATTACCCGCGTCGCTTTGCGAGTCTCCGGGTGCTTCCAGTAGGACCGGTAGCCAAAGTGAAAATGCCCGTGAATGAGCATGTCCGGGGACACACCCTCAACAGCACGGGTGAAACGCTCGCGGAGTTTCTCCGCATATGCCAGATCGGCCGGGTTCCACTGGCTCTCAGACCGCCTGAGTCGTAAGTCAAGGTCGCGTATGCCAGTGGGGGTGGTTGGGTCCCCGGGTAGGAGTCCGGTGTTTATGTGAGTTTTGCATCCGACAATGGGTGCAGGATGAGATTCACAACAATGGCACGTAGACATACCCCTGATCAGGTCATCGCGAAGGTCCGTCAGGGCCAGAAAATGCTCAACGACGGCAGGCCGATGATCGAGGTCGTGAAGGAGCTACAGGTCACCGAGGCGACCTGGTACCGGTGGCTGAATCAGTACGGTGGAGAGAAGGCCGAGTCCACGAAACGGACCAAGGAGCTTGAGAAGGAAAACGGGCGTATCCCACATCCATCACCCACGTCTCGAACCACGCCGAAGCGGAGGTTTTCAGATGAGGCAACGAATGGTGCTACGCGGAGGTTTCTTATGAGTCAACGCGACAAGACCTGATACATAAGGTTAAATACTAGGATTGGCGTCGCTTTGGTCACCGGCACAACGTCGTGCCGGTTCACTCGCGCGGCTCGACAAGAAGGGGGAGAACTTTATGGGTTCCCTGATTCTCATGATCATTGGCCTAGCCGTCATGGCCGGGGGTTACTTGGTCTACTCGAAGTACCTCGCGCGCAGGGTCTACAAACTCAACGACGCTTTTGTGACCCCGGCGCACGAACTCAAGGACGGCGTGGACTACGTACCCACGAACAAGTTCATTCTGTGGGGCCACCATTTCACCTCCGTCGCCGGTGCTGCCCCCATCGTTGGTCCTGCGATTGCCGTGATCTGGGGCTGGCTTCCAGCACTGCTCTGGGTCACCCTCGGCACCGTATTCTTCGCCGGGATGCACGATCTCGGAACACTCTGGGCCTCGACGCGAAACAAGGGACGCTCCATCGGCGGCCTGTCCGCCCGGTACATCGGTAAGCGCGGGGCCAACCTCTTCCTGGTCGTGATTTTCCTTGTCCTTCTCATGGTGATCGCGGCATTCGCCGTCGTCATCAAGAACCTCCTGATCAGCACACCGGGAGCGGTCATCCCCGTGTGGGGCGCAATTGTCGTCGCCCTTCTGGTGGGTGTGGCTGTGTACCGGCTGCGATGGCACTTGGTGCCCGTTACCGTCGTCGGCGTCGTAGCCCTCTATGCGCTCATCTCGGTTGGGGACAAGATGCCGGTGGTGCTCCCCGAATCAATACTGGGCATGTCCCCGGCCACATTCTGGATTGTCGCCCTGTTCGCTTATGGGGCGATCGCGTCCCTTCTGCCGGTGTGGGTCCTACTTCAGCCGCGTGACTACATCAATGGTGTGCAGCTTTTCGTCGGCTTGATCCTGCTGTTTGGATCTGTCCTGCTGGCCACGCTGTTCTCCGCAACACCACCGAATATCGTTGCCCCCGCCATCAACATGAACGTTCCCGAGGGCACGCCAAGCATGATTCCTCTGCTATTCGTCACTATTGCGTGTGGCGCCATCTCAGGATTCCACGGCATGGTGGCTTCCGGCACTACCTCGAAGCAACTCGACAAGGAAACGGATGCTCGTTTCGTCGGGTACTTCGGCGCTATGGGTGAGGGACTTCTCTCTCTGGGAACGATCCTTGCCGTCATTGGTGGATTCAAATCGGTAGCCGAGTGGAACGAGATCTACAGTTCGTTTGGCTCAGCCGGAGTCAATGCCTTTGTTCAAGGTGGTGCGAATCTGATGCAGAACGGGATCGGCCTGCCGGCGTCACTGAGCGCCACGCTGTTGGCGACTATGGCTGTGCTGTTTGCCGCAACCACGATGGACACTGGAATGCGGCTGCTGCGCTTTGTGGTCCAGGAAGCTGGCGAGGTCTTCAAGCTCAAGATCGGTAATATCCCGGCGACCCTCATCGTCGTGGCACTCGGTCTCGGCCTGACGTTCTCGCAGGGACTTGGAGGCGAGGGCGGTCTACGCATTTGGCCATTGTTTGGAACCACTAACCAGTTGATGGCATCGTTGAGCCTTGCGATCATTGCGGTCATCCTGATCCGTAAGGGGCGCAACCCCATCACCGCGTTGATTCCGCTCGTGATCATTTTCTCCATGGCATTCTGGGCGGCTATCGTGCAGCTTGGCAGTTTCACGAATCCCAGCGACCCGGATTGGATGCTCTTCGCGCTCGACGTGATCATCATCGTGGCCAGCGTGTGGGTCGCCGTTGAAGCGATCATCGCAATGCGCAAGGCCAGGAACATGGTTCCCGAACACGAAGATGCTGATGCTGACGCGGAACTGGCCGACACCAGGGCGACGTCTACCTAAATGGAACCATTGCCGACTGGCTGGCGCCGGGAGACGTTCTTCCGGCGTTGGTCAGCGTTCCGGGAGGGCCTGCACGAGTTCTACATTGGCCCATACCGTCAGATGTTCAAACGGGAACAGCAGGGTGAAGAGGACCTGTTCATGATTGCTGTCCTCGGCGAAGCCCTTGGCGTGCCCGATCCGGCCGCGTATTACACCGCCGAACTCATGCCCGCCCTCTGGGAGGACTTCCACGCTTGGCATCGTCGCATTGGAATCCCCCGCTCACCATTGGACCATATCGGATGCTGCTAACACTCGCTGGCGAGCGGAAAGTGCTCTTCGTCGGGGGTAAGGGCGGAGTGGGCAAAACCTCTGTGGCATCGGCTTTGGCTCTTGCGCGTGCCCAGAACGGCGGACGGGTTCTGCTTGTTTCCACGGATCCCGCGCACAACCTTGGGCACATCTGGGATGTGGCCTTGTCGGATACTGCCGCACGGGTTTACACCGCATCCAATGGATATGTGGATGCCGTTGAGATCGACCCGCACGCCACCATCGAGCGGCATTTCGCGGTGGTCAGCGCCACGATGATGAAGCTTCTGCCTGAGCAGTTGCATCGTTCGGCGAAGGCGCACCTCGAGCTGGCAAAGACCGCGCCGGGCAGCCACGAGTCGGCTGTGCTTGAGCGGATTGCCGAACTCATCGACCACGGACTCGATGCATATGACCTCGTCGTGTTCGACACTGCGCCATCGGGCCACACACTGCACTTGCTCAGCCTGCCGGAGAAGTTGATGGGGTGGACGGAATCGCTGCTCGCCAGCCGTTCCAGATCGGACCGATTCGCCGCAGCGGCCCGGGGAATTGTGGGCGGTGAAGACCCGGAGGCTGCAGCCGACTCGGAATTGAGACGCACCTTGATCGCCCGTCGCGACCGGTTCGCCCGCATGAAGAAGACGATCACCGACGGCACCACCACGGGCTTCGTGGTCGTGACCGTGGCCGAAAAAATGCCGGTTGCCGAATCCCTTGACATCGTCGCCCAATTACACAGTTTGGGCGTCGATATCGCATCCCTTGTGGTCAATCGTCGCTCTCCTGCTGACGCGGGTGCCTTCCTAGCCGAACGCAGGAAACGCGAAGATGCCTGTCTGCAAGTGCTCCGCGAGCAGCTCAGTACAGTTCCGATGACCGAACTGCCGCTGCTGGTTCGAGACATGACCGGAGAAGATGCACTGGAAGAACTTGCGGCGCTGATCACAGCGACCTGACGCTGCAACCCATGTCTAGGGGCGGCCCCACGCGCGGTGGCCGCTGTGGTCACGGTTGCCGCCCCCGCTCACATCGGCGGCACCTTCGTCGGCGTTGGCGGTCTCGATCTGCTCATCGACTCCATCGAACGCCAGCTGCTTCAGTCCCGCACCGAAACGGTGACGGTGAACTCGCCGTTTCGTCCGGCCTGGCGGGTGGGGCCGACCGTGCGGCTCAGATAGTCGCGATACCCGAGGTGCGTATTGAAGACCACCCACAGTTCACCGCCGGGCTTCAGCACGCGGCGTGCGTCAGCCAGCATCCGCAAAGCAACAGCAGCGTGCACGGTGGCACCGCTGTGGAACGGCGGATTGCACACGATGAGGTCAGCGCTGACCGTGAGTTCATCAACGGGGAGCTCGGGCTCGCGCAGCACCGACGTCACCGGGTACCGCAGCTCGGCGGCATCGTGCCGAATGCCGAGCGCGGTGAGTTCTGACGCGCACGCCCCGCATTCACCTCGTTGAACGAACGACCGAGCACCTCATTCATCGCCAACGTCATGTGCTTGATGCGGCCGCCCGCAATCATCGTCGCATCGGTCGGGCGCCAAACTACCGGGCTAAGTTTGCCGCGCTCTCGGCGGAAGAGGCTGGCTTCTAACCGGGGAAGTCGTCTCAAGAAGGTCTGATAGCGGCGGGTGCTATGCCTCTGATCGCGGCACACATTGCTCGTAGCCACCAACAGCCAAGGCAGTACGCTGCCGTCTACCTCCCGCAACTGTGATCGTCTGCGCCATAGTTCGAAGAACACGGTGCCCGTTGCGTCTTGGGCGTCATGATGAGACCATTCTCCCAGCCCGCCAAGGCGGGCATCAGGACAACTCTCACAACCACTGGACCTAACTCACGGGGTCAACCCAACGTCTCTGGTGCCGATCAAAGATCGCCCCCAAGGCGGCCTGGTTCCCGGTCCTGGTGACGCCAATTCGTGCTCAGAACTATCTGCGTTATTGCGCAACTAGGTCTGCGCTTCACATTAGCCAGTCTGAACCGACATCGGGATGGGCGCGTCGATCCTGGTCGTGTCACTGCTGGCGGCGCTCGCCGGATCGGGAGTGGCCAGCGCGCTACGCTCCAAAACCCCGGCAATCATGCGCGGCGGCGGCGCGATGGGTCAAGTCCCGGGTAGTCGTGTAGCGGTTTCCTTCGTTAGGCGGTGAGGGCGCGGCGGGCCTCTCTATCGCGTCAGACGAGGCGCTAGCGACGGACTCGGCCCCCTCGTCGGCAGTGATGTCTGAGCCGCTCGCGCACGCGGAGAGCGTGAAGCCCGCGACTGCTATCAGGCTGGGGGTCTAGAACCTGTGACGCAGGTTCATGGGGAAGTTCCTTTCCAGTGGCGGAACGTACGGCGGAATAGATTGATTCCGAAGCCGACCATCGGGGACCCACGTGCATTCCACCACGATTATCCTCTATTCGGAGCCATCGGGCCCAGGGATGGCCCCAGCCCCCGTCACTCGCGGGGACTTTTGGCAGCAGTGTGGATGACCACACCAACTACATGTCAGGTGCCATGTCCGCAAAGTGCGCGAAGTCCTTGCGAAAGGCGACAGCGATTACATCGGTGGGGCCGGAGCGGTGCTTGGCCACGATGAAGTCGGCCTCGCCGGGACGGTTGTCACGGTCGTACGCGTCTTCACGGTGCAGCAGGATCACGATGTCAGCGTCCTGCTCGATGGAGCCGGACTCACGCATGTCGGACAGCATCGGCTTCTTGTCGCCGCGCTGCTCGGCACCACGGTTCAGCTGCGAGATCGCGATCACCGGCACCTCTATTTCCTTGGCGAGCAACTTGAGCGCGCGGGAGAACTCGGAAACCTCTTGCTGGCGCGACTCGACCTTGCGGCCCGAACTCATCAGCTGAAGGTAGTCGATCACCACGAGCTGCAGGTCGTGCTGCTGCTTGAGGCGGCGACACTTGGCGCGGATCTCCATGAGCGACATATTGGGGCTGTCGTCGATGAACAGCGGCGCCTTCGAGATGGTCGCGGCCGTCTGCGCGAGGCGCTCCCAGTCGTTCGGTCCCATGGGGCCCTTGGTGAGCTTGGAGAGCTTGACGCCGGCCTCCGCGGACAACAGGCGTTTGGTGATTTCCTCGCGGCTCATTTCCAGCGAGAAAATCACCGATGCCTTGCCTGCGCCGATGGCAGCCGCGCGGCAAATGTCCAGGCCGAGGGTCGACTTACCGATAGCGGGGCGGGCCGCGATGACCACCATCTGGCCCTTCTGAAAGCCACCGGTCAGGTCATCCAGTTCGCGGAAGCCGGTGGGGATACCCAGCATCGAGCCGTCACGAGCCGAGGAAGCCTCGATCTCATCAATCGTGCGTTCCATCACGTCACCGATGGGTAGGTAGTCCTCGGAGTTACGACGTTCGGTTACCGCAAAGATCTCCGACTGAGCGCTATCGACGATGTCGTCGACCTGCGATCCATCCGCGTCATAGCCCATGCCCGCGATACGCGTGCCGGCCTCGACAAGTTTGCGGAGGATTGACTGCTCACGGACCAAGCGGGCGTAGTAGCCGGCTGACGCGGCCGAAGGCACCATCGCGATGAGCGTGTGGAGATACTCCGCGCCGCCAATGCGGCCAATGGAGCCATCGCGCTGCAGTTCCGAACTCACCGTGAGCGCGTCGACGGGGTTACCCGAGTTGTAGAGCCTTACGGTGACATCAAAGATGGTCTCGTGTGCCGGCTTGTAGAAGTCGTCGGCACGCACCGTCTCGATGACGTCCGCCATCGCATCCTTGGAGAGCATCATGGCACCGAGCACACTCTGCTCCGCCTCAAGATTCTGCGGCGGAAGGCGATCGAACGCCGCGGTCTGATTGCGGTACGACTGCGCGAGTTCGTCAATTGACATGTGCGTTCTCCTCCCGATGTGTGGAATGCGAAGCAGCCTAGGTATGGGTGCTTGCTTCAGTGTCGCTGATGGGTCTGACACGCCAGAGTATGGCTCACCGAGGCTGTTACCAAACGGGGCCATAGGTAACCCAACCGAATCCCGTGGATAGACCGTCGAATGCCGTGGACAAATTGTGAACAACCACCGTGGGGCCCTGTGGACTCATACTGTGTATTACCTCACATCGGCTCAGTATGAAGGAAATCTGCCAGGTACGATAGTGAAGGTTCCCTGGGGATAAACCTCAGGTTGAAAGTTGTCGGCGTGTCGAACACTGGCGTGTCGCGTCACCCGCCCAAACGGTCCAGTGGGTGACACCGCTACCCGCGACAAACGCCCCTATTGGCTTGATTTTGCACGTGTGCGGATCGATTCGCGCCCTGTTGGCGAATCCGCGCACAGTTGGTATTCGGGCCCACGCAAAAGGCCCGGCTCCCTAGGGGAACCGGGCCAAATGACCAGTGGGCTGAGCCCATCGGCAATGCGTTACGCAGCGACCACGTTCACGGTGACGGTGGCGGAGACGCCATCGTGCAGCGAGACCTTAACCTGGTACTCACCCGTGGACTTCATCGGCTGACCGATCTGGATGCGGCGCTTGTCGACCTTCACGCGCTCGCCAATGGCGTTCGCGATCTCGGCAGTCGTGATGGCGCCGAACAGGCGGCCGGAAGGGCCCGCCTTTGCCGACACGGTCACTGGGTTCGACTGAAGAGAGTCGCGTGCGGCCTGAGCCTCTTCAACGCTGGCAATCTTCTGGTCGTTGCGCGACTTGCGCAGCGCAGCGATCTGCTTCTCCGCACCAGCGGACCAACGAGTGGCCAGCGAGCGGGGAACCAGGTAGTTGTTTGCGTAGCCGTCCTTGACGTCAACAACGTCACCGGCGACGCCGAGGCTTCCCACTTCGTGGGTCAAAATGATCTTTGCCATGAGGAGTCCCCTTTCTAGCGGCCGGAGCCGGCGTAGGGCAGGAGTGCCATTTCACGAGCCACCTTGATGGCGCGCGCAACCTGGCGCTGTTCCTGCGTGGAGATACCGGTCACGCGGCGCGAGCGGATCTTTCCGCGGTCGGAGATGAACTTGCGAAGCAGCGCAGTGTCCTTATAGTCAACCGTCGTGACCTTAGCGGCCTTGAGCGGGTTCACCTTCTTGCGCGGCTTGCGGATTTCTTGCTTAGCCATGAGTGATCCTTAAGAGATAAAAAGAAGTGTTTAGAACGGGGGCTCGTCGGACGCGGGGGCCGAGGCCCACGGGTCGTTCGCCGATCCTCCGGCAGGTGCAGAAGAACCGCCGCCGCCACCAAAGTTGCCGCCGCCGGAACCGCCACTGCGCTGCGTACGCGTCACCTTGGCGGTGGCGTAACGCAACGAGGGGCCAACCTCGTCGACCTGCATCTCGGTTACGGTGCGCTTCTCACCGTTCGTCTCCCACGATCGCGAAACCAGGCGGCCCGTCACAATGACGCGCATACCCTTCGTCAGCGACTCGGCTACGTTTTCAGCAGCCTCGCGCCATAGGGAACAACGCATGAACAAGGTCTCGCCGTCCTTCCACTCGTTCGACTGACGGTCGAACGTGCGGGGCGTGGACGCCACCGTGAAGTTTGCTACTGCGGCGCCGGACGCAATGAAGCGCAATTCCGGGTCGCCGGTGAGGTTGCCTACTACGGTGATTTGCGTATCGCCTGCCATGGTTTTCCTTTGGTTTCGTGTGTTGTATTTAGTGAGAGTCGGAACGAACGACTGGACTAGTGAGCGTCCGGGCGCAGCAACTTAGTGCGAAGAATGGATTCGTTGAGGTTGAGCTGACGCTCGAGCTCCTTGGCGGTAGCCGACTCGGAGGTGAAGTTCACCACCGCGTAGATACCGTCTGCCTTCTTCTGGATCGGGTAAGCCAAACGACGACGGCCCCAGATGTCGAACTTGTCGACGGTGCCCTTGTCGTTGGTGATAACCGTCAGGTACTTCTCGAGTGACGGCTGAACCGTGCGCTCTTCTACCTCGGGGTCAAGGATGACCATCATTTCGTACTGGCGCATAAATACCCACCTCCTCTGGACTAGAAACGGCCACGGACGATCCGTGGCAGGAGGGTTACGCAGTTGTAGAAGATCCGACCGATTGCGATCGGATCTTTTCCACAACGATCAAGAATACCTTGCCGGGGCGACATACGGAAGTGCTGGGCTACTTCCTTCATGCCAAGTTCGCTGACCGGCGCGATTGCTCGCATTAGACTGGTGAGCCACACGGAGGCGAGGTCACAGTGAAGCAGGTCCTGGTATTGGGGCTCGGCGGGGATATTGGCGTCTACGCCTTCCAACGCGCGGGGCATCAGAAGTACGGGTGGACGCCCATGGTGTTGTCCAAGGTGCGTACAACGTTCCTCAAGCACTCGACACTCGCCGAATGGGTGATCGAGCCTGATCTGCAGAACCCCGACGTTCTGGTGACGCGGCTCAACGAGATCGCTGCCGCCCACCCGGACCACGAGCTCGTTCTGTTCACGAACCTCGACTGGAATGTTCGCACCATTGCGCAACAGCGCGACCGTATTGACCCGCGCTGGCTTCAGCCCTTGTGCGACCTCGCGACGTTTGATCGGGTCTCCTCGAAGACGGCGTTTGCTGCGGTGTGCGATCAGGTCGATGTCCGCACCCCTTTCACCGTCGCAGTCGGATTCACTCCCGAATTGGCCGCTGCCACTTTGTCGCCTTCCGCTGCGCTTGATGCGATTCGTGCGCGCGGCCTCGAGTACCCGTTGATCGGCAAGCCTGCGATTAGCGCCGACTGGTTCAACGCCGCGTTCCCCGGCAAGCAGAAAATTCACCACTTTGAGTCCGATGCGGAACTGATCGAGGTGCTCGACCATCTGACCGACCGGGGCTACTCAAGTGAGTTCCTGGTGCAGGAATTTGTGCCTGGTGATGAGACCCATATGCGGTCGCTGACTGCATACCGCGACCGCGAGGGCAACGTCACCTTGCTCGCGGGTGGACAAGTGCTTCTCGAGGAGCACACGCCGGGGACGCTTGGCATCCCCGCTGCAATCCTTACCGAAGTGGACGAAGAGGCCTTCGCATCTGCCCGGCGAGTCCTGGACGCCGCCGACTATTACGGCTTCGCGAACTTTGATTACAAGATCTCCAGCCGCGATGGCGGTCGCGTGTTCTTTGAAGTCAACCCGCGCATCGGCCGCAATAACTACTACGTCACGGCGGCCGGCGTAAATGTTGCGCAAGCCGTGGCCCGCGACCTATTACCGGACCATTTCGCGGCGCACGACAACGGCGAATCCTCGGGGGCTAACGCCGTGGCGGACCCTATTCTTTACTCGGTCGTGCCGTATCGCCTGTTGATGCGCTACATCAAGGAGCCGGCACTGCGTCAGAAGATCGCGGCGGCAAAGAAGCGCTCCGGCGTCTTCCACCCGCTCGTGTACTCCGGTGACCGTAGCCTGATCCGCCGCCTGTACATCTTGGCCCTGAACGCACGCATGGCGCAGCACTTTCGCAAGTATTACCCCGAGGCGACCGATACCGGCTTCTAGCCCGGTTCGTCATGCGTTGGCGGTGCCAACTGGCGGCTAGGCTCGTCGCATGACTTCCCGGACCACACAGATCGGACACGTTTCCGACGAGCAATTTGAGGCGCTCGTTCACCATTTAGGTCACTCCGTTCCCATTGAGCAGTCGCCCGCGTGGGATAAGTACGACTCCATCGTTGAGGGACGTGACTTTTGGCGCCGCCTCGCGTACTCAGTGGATGGCGAACCACAAGCGGTGATCGCGCTGACCGAGTACACCGGCCGCGGCTTCCGTTTTCTGTGGGCCAAGCACGGTCCGATCTGGGTCGGGCCCCAGACTGCTGAATCCGAGGCTGGGCTACGACGCGCACTACGCGCATACATCGCGAGCGAGGCACCCCACGTCGCATTCGCTCGGATCCACGCGAAATTCCCGGCGCCGGAGCTGCACGAACTCCTACAGTCGGTGACCTACGACCGCACCGTAGCGATCGACCTCACCCGCGACGCGGATGACATCTTTGCGGGCTTCTCCAAGCGCCGCCGGTCGGGAATCCGCAAAGCGCTGCGCGACGAGGGCTTCGAGCTCAGCGACGAGTCTGGTGTCAACCGCGACGCCTTCAATGAGCTGTACGAGATCTACGAAGAGACAGCCGAGCGCGACGGGTTTGGTATCTACCAGGCAGACACCTACTTTTCGATGCTCGAAGGTTTGGGTTCTCACGCTCGCGTTTTCGTGGCGCGGCGCTCGGATTCCGGAACAGCTGAGGAACCGCGCAAGCCCGGGCGTGCGGTGGCATGGGTCATCGTGACCACATATGAAGGGGTCGCGGTGAGCTATTACGCAGGAGCTAGCGCGGAGGCGCGCAGCAACAACGCCGTCATGTTGTTGCGCTGGCACCTCATACAGAAGCTGAAGGAAGAAGGCGTCACCAGCTACGACCTCATGGGTGTCGACTCGGAACGCGCCCCCACCCTGAAGGGCGTCGGTGACTTTAAGCGCCAGTTCGGCGAGGAGTCCGCTGTCGATGGCGCCTGGGACCTCCCTGTCAAGCGTGCGCGCTACCGAGTTCTTACGATCCTGCTACGAATCAAGCGCGCACTGCGGCGCTAGGAAACCTGCGCCGTCGGCGTAAGGCCATCCCTCGTGCCTACGGTGCGACCGGCTGCGCGACTCCAGCCGTCGGCGAAGGCTCGGGAGATGCGACCGGTTCGGGCGTCGTCTTCGGCGGCTTTTCGGGCTTTTCGGTCTTCTCGGGCTTGATAGTGGGCTTCGGCTCTGGGCTCGGCGTCGGCGTAGGTGTGGGGCTTGGCGTCGTCTTTGGGGTCGGCGTCGTCTTCGGGGTCGCAGGCACAATCTTGCGATCCGTACCCACATTGGCGCGGTCGGGAAAGTCCACGACGTCCATGTCGGCAAGGATGGGCTCCATCATCCACGTCCACACTCGAGTGGGGATCGTCGAGCCAGTGATCTGGGAGAAACCGCCAAACGGCGTGATCTCTTGTGCTGAGCCGTCGTCGCCAACCTGATAGAGCGCTACGGCTCCTACGATCTGGGGAGAAAAGCCTACGAACCAAGCGGACTTGTTCTCATTGGCAGTCCCCGTCTTGCCCGCCAAGGGGCGGCCGATCGAGTTGGCGTACTCGCCAGATCCATACTTCACGACCTGCTGCATCGCGTATGTAGTGTCCGCCATGACATCTTCGGCGAAGACCTGCTCCGAGACGACCTCGTGGGTGTAGAAGTCCGTGCCGTCACTTTCGGTGACCGTGCTGACCATAAAGGGTTCCGTCGATAGGCCCTGCGCGGCAATCGTGGCATATGCGGACGCCATGTCCAGAGCACGTGGCGACGCGGTGCCGAGGACATTCGAGGCATTGGCCTCTAACCCCAGGGTGTCTTCCGGTAGGCCTGCACGGATAGCCGTCTCCCTGACAACCTCAGGGCCAATTTCAAGGCCAAGCTGGACGTAGGCAGTGTTCACTGAGCTCTGCGTGGCCTTGACCAGGTCGATCTTGCCGTAGTTTTCTCCGCCGAAATTGCGCACTGGACTGTCGAACCCAGGGAACTCCATGTCGGTATTCGCGATGTATTGAGTCCCGAGTCCGATGCCGCGCTCGAGTCCTCCAATCAGCGCGAAAGGCTTGAACGTTGACCCAGCCTGGGCGACGTCCTGAGTCACTGCGTTGCGCTGGACTTTCAGATAGTCGGCGCCACCGTACATCGAGGTGATGGCTCCTGTACTGGAGTCCAGTGTGACTGCGGCGATGCGCAGGTTGGGATCGGCATCGTCTGGGACCTCCGCGACCGCGGCTTCAGCGGCGGCCTGGTGATCGGGATTGATCGTGGTGGTGATCTTGAACCCGCGCGTCTCAATGTCCTCTTGTGTGACGTCTGCGACGGCTTCAACTTCCTTGATCGCTTCGCGGAGCAGGTAGCCCTGGGTCCCCGCGTAGACATCGTCATTCTGGTACTCAATGGTCTCGGGGAAGGCCTGTTCGTCGCGCTCCTGCTGCGTGATAAACCCTACGTCGACCATGCCGCCAAGGACGTAGTTCCAGCGATCCTTTGCCTTGTCAGCATCCAGGCGTGGGTCCCAGGCGGACGGTGCAGGCACAATTCCCGCCAGCATCGCGGCTTCGGACACCGTCAGGTCAGCAGCGTTCTTGCCAAAGTATTCGTTGGCGGCGGCCTCGATGCCGTACGCGCTTCGACCAAAGTAGATGGTGTTGATGTAATTTCCGAGGACTTCCGTTTTGTCCTGCTCGGAGTCAATCTTCATCGCCATCAGGGATTCCTTGATCTTGCCCCGGATATCCGTAGTGGTCTCGCCCACGTAATAGCGTTCCACGTACTGTTGCGTGATGGTCGACCCACCTTGCTTGTCTCCCAGCACGACGGTCTTGAAGAGTGCGCGCGTCATCCCAAAGATGTCGATGCCAGGGTTGGTGTAGAACGAGCGATCCTCGGCCGCGACGAAAGCATTGCCAACGTATTCCGGCAAGGTGGCGATGTCGACGATCTCGCGGTTGGCCTCGCCCAAACGTCCCATTTCTGAACCATCGGCGTAATAGATAATCGACGACTGCTGCAGCGCAAAATCGTTTGGCTCTGGAACCTCGAGGGTCGCATAGACGACGACTAGCCCCACGATGGCAATAGCCGCCGTGACAAGTCCCGCCACGAGCGCCCATAATCCTGTTGAGCGCAGGATGCTCTTCCAGCGCGGCATGTCCGAGCGACGCTGCTTGCGCCCTCGGCCCTTGCCAGAACCGCCTCCGGAACCACCGGAACCACCCGTACCCGAACCTCTCCCAGCACCCTTGCCCGAACCGCCCGTGGCCGTCACCGGCGCACCTGCCTTTGACGCACCCAATGCGGAAGACGCCGGAGCAGACCCGGCGCCCTGCTTAGCGGCCGCGGGTCGAGTGGACTTCCGGATGGGGGTTGACGGGGTCGCGCTAGTACGCGAAGAGGTCGACTTGAGGCCCGTGACGGGCGCAAAAGCAGACGTTCGGTGAGGAGCAAGCGTTTGTTCGGTCAAAAGAGTCAACCCCATGGTGAGAAGAAAAATGGACTGCAGCGGCGCTCAATTAACGAACGACCCCTATATTTTGTGCCATCCGCATCGCGCGTCACGCGACACGCCCAACGCCTGCAGTGTGGCGCGCGGCAACGTTGGCGCCTACGCTACTCGATGTATCGCCCCGATACAACGGTTTGCTATGCTGGCATTTCGGGGTCAGCGGTGAGAACCCAAGAGACGAGGAGGAACCATGGCTAAGACTGACGTGCTGACGCTCGCCATATTAGGAATCCTCGCCGAGCGACCACTCCACGGCTATCAGTTGCGCAAGCAGCTGGGTTCCGAACTCGGCCCGTTCCGCGCCCTTAGTTACGGCTCGCTGTACCCATGCCTCAAGCGCATGGTCGCGAGTGGGTTGATCGCCGCAGAATCCGAAGAAGACGCCGAAGCTGCCCGTGCGTCCGCCTCGCGGCGCTCGCGTATCGCTTACCGCCTCACCGACGATGGCAAGGCTCGCCTCGGCGATGAACTTGCCTCGGCAGGAGCGTCGTCGTGGGATGACGATGCTTTTGACGTGCGGTTCTCAATGTTCAACAAAACGGACTCTACGACACGCCTTCGGATCCTCGAGGGGCGTCGCACTCGGCTCGCGGAGAGGCTTGAAGAAGTCTCTGAGGGAATGCAGCAACGCCGCGAGCGTAACGATGCTTACACCACCGAACTGCAGCGCCACGGCCTCGAAAGGGTCGAACGCGAGGTTCAGTGGCTTGACCAACTGATCGAAAACGAACGATCCGCCCCCGGCGGAAACACTAAAGCCGCCACCGGCGGGGAAAACAACTAAGGAGACAATCATGGCTTCATTGCGTGTCGCCATCATCGGCGTCGGCAACTGCGCCACGTCGCTGATTCAGGGCGTTGAATTTTACAAGGACGCGAAGGCGGGCGAGACCGTTCCCGGTCTCATGCACGTTCAGTTCGGCGACTACCACGTGTCCGACATCGAGTTCGTAGCGGCGTTCGACGTCGACTCGCTCAAGGTCGGCAAGGAACTCGTTGAGGCCACTCAGTGCTCCGAGAACAACACCATCCAGATCGCCGATGTCCCCAAGACTGACATTCAGGTGCTGCGTGGCACGACCCTCGACGGGCTCGGCAAGTACTACCGCGAGACCATCACCGAGTCGGACGAGACCCCCGTGGATGTCGTCCAGGTCCTTAAGGACACTCAGGCCGACGTGCTCGTGTGCTACCTCCCCGTGGGCTCCGAAGCTGCCGCGAAGTTCTACGCTCAGTGTGCAATCGACGCCAACGTTGCGTTCGTCAACGCACTGCCAGTCTTCATCGCTTCCGACCCTGTGTGGGCCAAGAAGTTCGAGGACGCTGGTGTTCCCATCGTCGGCGATGACATCAAGTCGCAGGTCGGCGCGACGATTACACACCGTGTGATGGCTAAGTTGTTCGAAGACCGCGGCGTCCGCCTGGACCGCACCTACCAGCTGAACGTCGGTGGAAACATGGACTTCAAGAACATGCTGGAGCGCGACCGTCTCCTGTCCAAGAAGATCTCCAAGACGCAGGCCGTGACCTCGAACCTCGCGGGACCGCTGGCGGGCCTCAAGGATTCCAAGAACGTGCATATCGGCCCGTCGGACTACGTCGCGTGGCTCGACGACCGCAAGTGGGCTTACGTCCGCCTTGAGGGTTCCGCGTTCGGTGAGGTTCCCCTGAACCTCGAGTACAAGCTCGAAGTCTGGGACTCGCCCAACTCCGCGGGCATCATCATCGACGCCGTCCGTGCAGCCAAGATCGCTAAGGACCGCGGCATCGGCGGCCCGATCCTGTCGGCAGCGGCGTACTTCATGAAGTCCCCGCCCGTCCAGGTTGAGGACACGCAAGCAGCAAAGAACGTCGAGGCGTTCATCGCGGGTGACGTCGAGCGCTAAAGCTCAGCACGTAGCTCTACACGAAAGGCCGGGACCCAAATGAGGTCCCGGCCTTTTGAGTGCAGTACGAATACGTCAGACGGTCACGTCGCCGATGCGTCGCGGACGGCCTGGTCAATCGGGGTCATTCCCCCGATGAGTTCCCACTGGTGGCCAATGCTTTCGGGCATTCTCAAGGTAGCGGCGATCACTGCGGCAACGTCCCCCCTCGACACAGTCGAGCGGTCAACCTTGGATCCGAGCGCGACGCGGCCCGTCGCATCGTCGTCAGTGAGACCGCCGGGACGAATGATGGTCCACGCGAGGTCGCTGGCCCGCAAGGCCGCATCGGCGTCTCGCTTGGCCTCGACATACACGCGCCACACCTCATCGGTGCCATCCGGAACTGGCGCGTCGACGCCGATGGCCGAGATCTGCACAAACCGATGGGCGCCCGACGTTCGTGCGCCGGCGATCGACTTGAGCGCCCCCTCAAGATCTACCGTGCGCTTACGCTCGACGTCTCCGTCGGGGCCGCCGCCTGCGGCAAACACCACCGCATCGCTGTGGCCGAAGGCCGCCGCGAAATCATCCTCGCTCGCGGTCTCGATGTCTAGGCGGCGAGGATTCGCGCCAAGTGTCGCCAGGTGGTCGAGCTGCTCATCGCGCCTCGCGAGCGCGACGACCTCGTGACCCTGGCTGATCAGGTCGGGGATGAGAAGGCGAGCAATCTTTCCGTGGCCTCCCACAATGGCAATACGTTGTGGTGTTTTCGTCATGTCAGTATCAACGCACTCGGGTCCTCAAGACTTCCCGCGGCAAAAATAGCGAAGGCTGGACCCCCCGCGGGGTCCAGCCTTCGCTACTGGATCCTGCATAGCGTCAGGACGTCGCGCTATGCGAGAGGCGGCGGAGGGGGAGTGGGCTGTGCGGGTGGCGGCGGCGGATTCTGCTGAGGGCGGGGCTCTTCCCGAACGGGGGGCACGGCGAAGCCAGTCGATGCCACAGGCGGGACAGCGTAGCCGGAGTTCGCAGGGAGCGAGCGAGCGTTGGCCTTGGGATCCGCGCCGTACTGATTGGTTCCTGGCTGGGTCTCCAGCAAGCACATGATGAGCGGCACAATTCCTAGCCCGATGAGGGACAGCAGGATCCACAAGCCGGACTGCCCCATGTCGTGGAGGCGACGCGTCATCACGGCGAGCGTGGGCAACACAAAGGCTAACCAGAACACAAACATGATCAAGGTGCCGATGACTGCAGGGCCGGCGTTGAACCCCTCAAGCTGGGTCACGCCGTCGCTATTAGTCACGGTACTAGCATCGACGAAGCTCGCTCCGAACAGCACAACGCCGACGATGTAAACCGGGATCGAGATCAAGAACAGGAACAGGTACCACCACCAGAACTCACTCCGGCGTGAGCGACCACTAAAGGTCGCATAATTGGCAAAACCTAACTTAACGGCGGCCCCAAAGCTCATGACAGTCCTCCCAGTGAGTTACGCGCCCAGGCTACCTCTCGAGGAGACCGGGCGCACCGCGGGGTGACTGCCGCGCGCAAGATGAGCATCACAAGGCGTGCGCCGTTGCGCGTGAGTGGCAATGGGGTTGAGCCCGACGGTAGACCCCTAGGCTGTAATCCATGTCCTTGTCCCGCGACCTGCGTACCCTTTGGCACGCCCGCGGCTTTCGCCGCCTCACCTATGTGCGACTGGTGTCCCAAGCGGGTGACGGCATGTTCCAAGTCGGCATTGCGACCGCCTTCTTCTTTGATCCAACGCAAGCCGCGACTGCCCGCGACATCGCGATCGGCTTCGTGATTCTGCTCGCGCCCTTCACCCTGGTGGGTCCCTTTGTAGGGCCACTCATTGACCGCTGGCAACGCCAAAGAATCCTGCTGGTGGGCAACCTCACGAGGGTGGCAATGGTGATAGCGATCTACGCGGTGCTCTTGGTCGACGGGCCGGACTGGATTCTCTATACGCTCGCGCTGCTCGCTTTATCCGTCAATCGCTTTCTGAATGCGGCGATGACAGCGGGCATCCCCAAGGTGGTGGAGCCTCACGAGCTGCTCGCCGCCAACGCGATCATGCCAACGCTCGGAACCATCGCGTCCGCGATCGGCGGCGCAATGGGCGGCATCGTCACATTTATTGCCCCCGCAACGTCAGATTCAAGCCTCGCAATGACGGCACTCGCTGGTTCAGGTCTTGCGCTCGCCGCCGCCGCCGGTACGACGCTCCTGCTAGGGCGCCGACAACTAGGACCGGAGACTCCGCTCCAGGCACTACGCCTCGCGCACCAGGTACGCCAACTTGGCAGTGAACTCAGCGAGGGTGTGGTTTACCTCAAGGCTCGGGTCACGCCATTCCAGGCGCTGGGGGTCATGGCGGCCCAACGCCTCCTCTACGGCGTGATGTTTGTCAGCGCGATCCTGATCTCACGCAACATCCTTGGCGACCCGGACCACCCCGAGCAAGCGATTCAAAAATTCACCATCGTGCTAGCGTTCGCCGCAGTGGGCTTTGGACTTGCCGCAGTAATCACGCCGTCCGTTGCGAATCGCATGCAGCCGCAGCGCTGGATCGTATTGTCATTGTTGGTGGGAGCCGCGGGCCAGACGGTGCTCGCCGTATCTGCGCAGCCGTGGGCTTTGTTCACCGCGGCAATCGTGGTGAGTTATGCCGTGCAGGCCGCCAAAATTGCTGTCGACACCATCGTGCAGCGCGACACAGAGGACGCCGTGCGCGGCCGCGCATTCACGCTGTATGACATGGCATTCAACTTGGCGTTCATCCTCAGTGCCGTCGTCGGTGCACTCGTGCTGCCTGACGCGGGCTACTCGCGTCGGGTCACGGGCGCACTCGTCGCCGCGTACCTGATCGTGGCGGCCATCTATGTTCGGGCCCCACGCAAGCCGATGCCTGCCCCCATCCCCGACCAGCTCGCGGATTACTCGGCGCCCGATGGCAGGACGTAAGCGTCCGGCGCCGGAGGGGTCGCGTCGGGGCTCAGAGCAAGCAAGCGGTGTCTTCGATTCACGTGCACCGCGAGAAGCCCATTCACGCCTGCGCTAGCAGCGACCGCAATCCCAGCGATCAGCAATCCCAGACCTTCGCCATTGGCCGCGCTTAAAACGAGAACCGCGACGATGGGTGCACCGAACCCGAGTATCGCGGGAATTCGCGGACCGTGCGCATACTTTCCCTTGGCCGCACGCATGCACATCACCACCGCCACCACGCAAGCGACCGCGGCCGTGAGGGCTAGTCCGCCGCCAAGCCAGCCCGCTGGGCTCTGCCCATCTGCCGCGATCGACAAGCCCATCAACGCGCCGAATGCGCTAAGGCCGAAAAACGGCGTCGCGATAATCCACGACACGAGTACGAGCGGGTATCGCGAAAGCGCCACAGTTCGCCGATTCTCATTCAGTGCCACCGCGCCAAAGACCAACGCAAGCAGGCATCCCGCGCCGACTACCGACGCAAAAACAATAAACACCACGGCCTAGCTCCTCTCGGACCACCACGTCAGCAGTTCTGCGCGCGCACGCTCATCGTCGAGCGGCCCGTTCTCCATGCGTAAATCGAGCATAAAATTATAGGCTTCGCCCACTTCGCGGCCCGGAGCAATCCCCAGAATATCCATGATCTGCGTGCCGTTCAGGTCGGGGCGGATCGAGTCGATCTCCTCGCGGTCGCGCAACTGCGCGATGCGCGCCTCCAAGTCGTCATAAGCAAACGACAATCGCTCGGCCTTGCGGCGGTTGCCGGTCGTGACGTCGGCCCGCGTGAGCCGGTGAAGGCGTTCCAACTGATCCCCGGCATCTGTCACGTAGCGACGGACCGCAGAGTCCGACCATCGCGCTTCTCCGTAGCCGTGAAAACGCAGGTGAAGCTCCACCAACTTTGTCACGGCCTTGATGGTGTCTTTGTCGAACCGCAATGCCTTCATTCGCTTGGCCGTCTGCTTGGCTCCCACGACCTCGTGGTGATGAAAGCTTACTGCGCCGCCGGGTTCGAGGCGACGCGTCGCGGGCTTGCCGATGTCGTGCAACAGCGCAGCGATGCGCAAAATTAGATCCGGGCCGGGGCACGCGCCGTCGGAGGCCGTCTCAAGGTCGATAGCCTGCTCGACCACGGTCAGGGTGTGTTCGTAAACATCCTTGTGGTGGTGGTGCTCATCGATCTCCAACTTGAGCGCCGGGAGTTCGGGTAACACGATTGACGCTAGACCGGATTCCGCCAGTGCAGCCAAGCCCTCACGCGGGTGGGCGCCCATGATCAGTTTGCAAAGCTCGTCACGCACGCGCTCGGCGGACACAATCGCGATGCGATCGAACATGCGCGACATCGCGCCAAAGGTCGCGGCCTCGATGTCGAATCCCAATTGGGAGGCAAAGCGCGCCGCGCGCATCATGCGCAGCGGATCATCTCCGAAGGACACCTCTGGGTCGACTGGCGTCCTCAACAATCCGCCGGACAGGTCTTCAAGACCGCCGTGCGGGTCCACAAACTCAAGGCTTGGCACGCGAACGGCCATGGCATTGACGGTGAAGTCCCGCCGGGCAAGGTCCCCCTCGAGCGAGTGACCAAAAGCCACCACAGGCTTGCGGGTCTCGCCATCGTAGTTGTCCGCCCGGTATGTCGTAATCTCGACGTCCACGCCGCCCCGGCGTCCGCCGATGGTTCCGAACTCGCGGCCCATGTCCCACGTGGTACGCGTCCACGATTTCATGATCGACTCAGTTTGATCGGGTTGCGCCGAGGTTGTGAAGTCAAGGTCTGCGCTTGAACGCCCCAGGAACGCGTCGCGCACCGGTCCACCCACTAAAGCGAGCTCGTGTCCCTTTGCGTCAAAAAGTTCTGCGAGTTCCATGACCTCGGAGGGAAGCGCTACCCACAGCCCGGCGGCGCGCTCACGCAATGCCTCCTGTGAGGGCAAGGGCGCCCGCGCAGGCGCGTCAGGGCGTGGGTGTGCTGAATTCACCAGTCAAGTCTCGCAGAAAGGCGCGCGGCTCTGTGTCATCGCGCGCGACGGTGCCGCGTCTGGGCCAACAGCCTCGTTAGAGTGGGGCCATGTCCCTGCGCCCTGTCCCGCGTCCGAGCGGGCCACCGATGCCCCCCGGAGGGGCGTCCCTACGCCAGCGCAAGGACAGCGCCGCGCAACGCGCGTCCCACCTGCCGGTCAGCAATGAGACATCCTCGGGTGGCATTGCCGTGCGCATCGAGGATGGGGTGGCCATGGCCGCGTGTATCGGGCGCCGCAACCGGGCAGGTCGGCTCGAGTGGTGCCTGCCAAAGGGGCACATCGAGGCTGGCGAGACGCCGGAGATCGCTGCGGTCCGCGAGGTCGCGGAAGAGACCGGCATCGAGTCAGAGATCATCCAGCCGCTGGGCACCATTGACTATTGGTTCACCGGTGACGACCGTCGCGTTCATAAGGTCGTGCACCACTACCTTTTGGAAGCAAAGGGTGGACACATCACCGTGGAAAATGACCCCGATCAAGAGGCCGAGGTTGCTAAGTGGATTCCCGTCCTCTCCCTAGCGCGCGAGCTCGCGTTCCCCAACGAGCGCAAAATGGCGCAGGCCGCGGCGGCCTTGCTCGACCTCGAGACGTAATGAGCGAGTCAATCAGCGTGCCGTCGAGCGCGCTTGCGCACAAGCGACTGACGGTACGTAAAGCGTTAACGATGCTCGCCGCCGCAGCAGCGATCGTCGCTGGAGTCATCGGCACCGGCACGCTTGCGATGGGCGCGGTGTCACCTAGTCCGTCACCGTCGCCGAGTCCCACCGGAACGGCGGACGATGTCACGGGCACCCTGAGCGCATATGGCCCCTTTGTCGTCACAGATGAGGCCTCACTGTCCGCCACACTCACCCTCAGCAATATCGCCGATGCCGTGGTCCCCGAGGTCAGCGTGACCCTCGCAGTGACCTCGCAACCCCTCGAGTCCTCCGACGCGATCTCTCACTTCTACGACGACCCCTCCGGGGCAGACATGCGTGACGTTGCGAGTGTCGCCGCGGGCAAGGCTGATGTCGACGAAAACGACGAGCCCACCGGAACAGGAACCCTGCCCGGGGGAACCTCCACCGCCGTACGCGTCTCGGCATCGGCCGACGACCTTGCTTTCCCTGCCGACACCTCGGGTGTCTACGGCGTCACCGCGTCGTACGCAATCAAGGGCAAGTCCGTCGCCGTCGAGTCGATGGCGGTCACGTGGCTCGATGGCGACGTCGCGTCGCTGCCGGTCACGGCTATCGCCACCATCGATGGAGCACCATCCCGCGTGTCCTCACTGCTCGCCGCCGCGAATCTGCCCGGGGTGAGCCTGCTCGTCGACCCGACAGCAATCACATCGACTGTCGAAACGGAAGGACTCGCCGGGCGCGACACCTTCATCTTGCCTGCGACGAACCCCGATATAGCCTCGCTCGCTCACGCGGAGGACGTCGATCTCATCGCGTTTGCCCTTGACGATGCACGCTCTCACGGCTGGTCCGACATCGCGGAGCGACCCTGGCTAGCACTCAGTCCTGTGGCCGACATCGCGACCGCCGCCTGGGCCACAGAGTTCGGCGCTACTGGTTTACTGTTTGACGCGGACCATGCCAGCGCAGCGCCCGTGGTCTCCGAGGTCGACGGCTGGGTACCCGCGGTCACGACCGTCGAGGTCAAAGACGGCGCATCGGTACCGCTGATCGTTCCGGACGACCACTTGAGCGATTTGGTCGCCTCCTTCCGCCCCATGGATCCCGCAGGTCCGTCGCGCATCGTCGCCGAATCAGCATTGCTCGCCTTTGAGGGGGACGGTACACAAGGTGTGGTCGTCACTCCTGGGACGGACTGGATTGTCGCCGGCCCTGAGCCCAATTTGAATTTGAAGGCCCTCCTGGATGCGCCGTGGGTGACCACGCGGGACGTCACCGCAGCACTCGCCGATCCGCGGCGCGGGACAGACGCCATCCCAAAGGCCCAGGGCACGTCCGACGACATCAACCCCGACCGCATCACTGCCCTTGGCGCAAGGCTCAAGGGGCTTAGCCGCATCGCCCAAACCACACAGAGCCCTGACGCGGTGCTGCTGTCCGGTGGCCGCGGACTGCTGGGTGCGGTGGCGCTGTCGCTACGGGCAAACACAGATATACAAGAAGCCGCATATGCCTCTGCGACCGAGCAGGTTGAATCGACGCTCAATAGCGTGACACTGGTACAGAACTCTGACGTCAATCTCATCGCCAATAGCGGCGACGTGCCAATCACAATCCGCAACGACCTCCCCGTCGCGTCCACTGTGACAGTGGTGATGCGATCAAATTCGCCCAACCTTCAGGTCCGTGACCTGCCCACAATTACTGTGCCTGCCGGATCAGAAGCGACGGCTCTGGTCCCGGTCGAGGCTGTCTCCACCGCCGACGTGTCAGTGAGTGTGTGGCTAGCGAATGCGGACGACGAACCTATCGCCGCCGCGCAAGAGTTCACCATGCGGGTACGCGCCGACTGGGGCAATGCCGCAACCGCCGTCTTCAGTATCCTGCTGGTGTTGGTCATGATCGCCGGCATCATCCGCACTGTCCGGCGTGGAAGAAAAGACACCCGCACCGGCCCTGGGCCCGCCGCGGAGGCGGCGACGATCGTCGACGGAATCGGCAATGGCTGACGCCCCGGACGCGACCCCCTCACCTGAGCCGGCCGGCCTGCCTCAGCGCGCCGCCGGGCTAGGACGCAATACCGCGATCATGGCATCGGGCACCCTCGCCTCGCGGCTGCTCGGATTTGTGCGCAACGGCATGCTCGTTGCCGCGATCGGCGTCAACGCTGGCGCCGCGAGCGCGTACGACATTGCAAACAAACTCCCCAACGCGCTTTACGCGGTTCTTGCTGCGGGCGTCATCAACGCGGCGCTCGTGCCCCAGATCGTCAAGGCATTCCAGCGGCCCGGCGGTACCCGCACTGTCGACAGAATTCTGACAGTCGGTACGGTCATTTCCTTCGGTATCACGGTGGCTCTCACCATTGCGGCGCCGATCCTGGTTTGGCTTTACTCCCCGACCTCGTGGCCGCCCGAACTCACCGCCCTGGCGACTGCCTTCGCGCTGTGGTGTATCCCGCAGCTCTTCTTCTACGCGATCTACACATTATTCGGGCAAGTACTCAACGCCAAGGAACAGTTCGGTCCCTTCATGTGGGCGCCCGTGCTGAACAACGTGATCGGCATCGCGGGGCTTGGCGTCTACCTGGCGATCTTTGGCCCGTACATGTTGGGCGCGGACAACCTCACGGGCCAGGCGCTCACGCTTTCGTGGACGCCGTTCCGCATCGGACTTCTGGCTGGCGTCGCGACGCTTGGGATAGCGGCGCAGGCTCTCATTCTCATTTGGCCGATGCTGCGTGGAGGCTATCGCTTTCACTGGGTATGGCGCGGCCCCAAGGGCGAATTGGCTGCCGTCCGCACCGTAGTCACGTGGGCGCTGGGCGCGGTGCTGATCGAACAGGTCGGCGTGCTATGGGCGACTCGAGTGGCAGCCGCCGCTTCTGCTGCCGCAGCGGAAGTGTCCGCTAACCCCGGTCAACTAGACCCAGCAATTGCCGGAAACTTCGCATACTTCAACGCGTTGCTGATCTACCTCTTGCCGCATTCGCTCATCACCGTCTCGATCGTGACAGCACTGACGACCTCGATGTCGCGCTTCGCGAGCGCCGATGACATGCCGGGGCTGCGGGGCGAGTTCTCGCGTGGGGTTCGCACCATTGGCGTCTTCACCGTCTTCGCCACAGCGGTCCTCATCGTGCTCGCACCCTCGCTCACACGAATCATCGCCCCCACCTCATTACCGGTAGAAGTGACGTCAATCTCTCATATCGTGATCGCTTTTGCGATCGGGCTGGTGCCTCTGGGCGCGATGGTGCTGATGAAGCGTGTCTACTTTGTGCTCGAAGACGCTCGCTCCATCTTCTTCATCCACATTCCCATGACCATCGTGTGGATAGCGATCGCTTCCCTCTCGCGCGAATTGCTCCAGCCGATGTGGTGGGTGGTGGGCGTGGCTTTCGGCATGAGCATGTCTAACGTCACCGGCGTGGTGCTACGTGCACGTGGAATGCATCGTCGCCTGGGCGGACTCGATGGTCGCCGCGTCGCGAAGACTCACGCCAAGGCGATTGTGGGCGCACTCGCGGCGGGAGGCGCCGGATGGGCCCTGTCCCAAACACTGCCGGATCCAGTAGCGCTTGTCGACGCAGCAGGCCTCATCGCCGGTCTCCTCAACGTCGCCTTGGTGGGTACTGTGATGGCGATCGTGTACGGCTCAGTCCTGTGGTTATTGCGCACGCCGGAGCTCAATGAAGTCATGTCTCCTGTGACAGGCCGTCTGCGGCGCCGAGTACGATAGCGGCAAGGGTCAGAGTTTAAAAGGGGACATCGTGGTGCACATCGGAGCCAGGCTGGCACGCCGCTTTACGCTCCTCAGTTCTGAGGCAGTAGACGTCCCTGGGCTCGAGCGCTTTCTCGCTCACGACAGCCGACTCAATCACGACGTCACCTTCGATGTCATCACCGCATTGTCCCCAACGTCCGTCCGCCAGGCAGCAGGCGCAGCCGCCCGGGTACGCGATCCGCGCCTATTACGTATCCTTGCCGCTGGCCGCGAACGGCTCGACGAAGACACCGTGACCTACATCGTCACCGATCGCGTCGACGGCATTCCCCTCAACGTCCTGTTGGAGCAACGCCTCCTCAATCCGCGCATTGCTGGTGCAATTGTCGGCGATGCCACCCGAGCACTGGCCAAGGCGCTGTCTGGGGGCGTCCACCACGGATACCTGCGACCCTCGGCCATTGCGATCGCGAAAACTGGGCGCGTCACCGTATCCGGTGCCGGAATGGACGGCGAATTAGCGCTGCAGGCAGGCGTGGGTCGCGGAGCGACTGAATCCGCCGATGCTGTGGCGCTGGGTAAGTTGTACCTTGCCGCCATCACGGGCATGGCGGCCGATGCCGTCACCGAGCGCGACCTCCCCAAGGATCTTGGCGTGCGTGCTCGCGCACTGTGTGACCGTGTCATTCACGGTACCGGGCCGGGCACGCTCGATGAGGTTTTGCGAGCGCTCGCTCCGATCGACACCCGCATACTGCGCGACTTCCCGAGCGTGGTCCAGGCACAGACGCTGCTGCCGCGCGCCAAGCGGGCGCGTAGAGAACGCCTGGGTACGCCCGGCGCCGTTGCTCCGCTCACCGTCGCACCCGAGGTCGCCAGCCGTGCCGACCAGGCAGTGCAAGAACAGTGGGCCGAAGCCCATACCGACCCGAACTTGGCTCACAAACTCGCGCAACTTCGTGAGTCGTCGGTATTGGGCGACGCGCCGGGAGGCAAGAAGCCAGGGCTTACGGCACGGGATGAGTCAGCCGTGTCCGCCACGGAACCCGTGAGCGATGGCAATCACGTCGGTGCGAACGACCTCCACGACCTGTATGAATTCGAGGAGATGGTCGATGTTCAGAACGTCGACAGCCTCCCCTCCATCTGGGAAGCAATCCTAGAGCGCCTTCACTCGCGGTGGCCCGCATCCGAGACGATCACGCAGCGGCTCGAGCGCGCGCACGTTCGTGCGCAGCGCGCTGGACCCATCAAAGGGGCGCCGGTCCTTGTGCCGCTGCTGGTCATCGTGATTCTGGTGGTCGCCATTGTCGCGTTCTCGATGCTGAAGGCGCCGCTCGACCTAGGCGGAGACGGACTTGATGCGCCTAGAAACACGTATCCCGCCTTTACCTACTCACCATCCCCGTCGCCATCGACGAGTGCCACCGACAGTTAGCGTGAGTGGCAGATAGACCCGCGGGGAACACATCCGTGCTGGTTGCTGTTACGAAGGCGAGCAATAGAATGACATTCACCCCAAGCAAGGATATTACTGTGAGCGATACCCGCAACGTCATCATCGTCGGATCCGGTCCCGCCGGATACACCGCCGCCATCTATGCCGCGCGCGGGGGGCTCGAACCTCTCGTCATCGCCGGATCAGTGACCGCGGGCGGTGCACTGATGAACACGACCGAGGTCGAGAACTTCCCCGGGTTCGTCGAGGGTATCCAGGGGCCCGAACTCATGGAGACCCTGCAGGGCCAGGCAGAGAAGTTTGGGGCCGAGGTGCAATTCGACGACGTGACCGACATGTCGCTTCAGGGTGACATCAAGACGGTGACCACCGGGATGGGCAAGACCTACTCCGCTAAGTCGATCATTCTGGCTACCGGCTCCGCGTACCGTGAGCTCGGCTTGGATGACGAGAAGCGCCTCAGCGGAAAAGGCGTGTCCTGGTGCGCGACGTGCGACGGCTTCTTCTTCCGCGACCAGCAGGTCGTCGTCGTCGGTGGTGGCGATTCAGCCGTCGAGGAGGCAACCTTCCTTACCCGTTTCGCGTCCAAGGTGACCCTGGTGCATCGTCGTGGTGAGCTTCGCGCATCTAAGATCATGGCCGACCGTGCCAAGAACGACCCTAAGATCGAATTCGCCTGGCACAGCGAGGTTGTGGGCCTCGAAGGTGCCGACAAACTTTCCGGTGTTCGAGTTCGCAACGTCGACACCGACGAGGTCACTACCTTGCCCGCCACGGGGCTGTTCGTGGCAATCGGTCACGTGCCCCGCTCCGAACTCCTGACCGGTGTCGTCGACACCGATACTTCGGGGTATGTGCTGGTCAAGGGACGCACGACCGCCACCAATGTCATGGGCGTTTTCGCGTGCGGCGATCTGGTGGACAGCCGTTACCGCCAGGCCATCACCGCTGCAGGGTCCGGTTGCGCGGCCGCGCTTGACGCCCAGCACTACCTGGACGCGCTTGAGGATGCCAATGTCGCCTCCGGCGTGGCCGTCATTGCTGAGGCCGAGGCCCCAGCAGCTGCCGCACCCACGACGCCTATCGCCGCAAGCGAGGACACCTTCCAGGACGAGGTCCTCAAGTCAGACATCCCCGTGCTGGTGGACTTCTGGGCGACATGGTGCGGCCCATGCCGAGCAGTAGCGCCCATCTTGGAAGAGATCGCGGCGGAGTACGCAGGCAAGGTCAAGATCGTCAAGGTCGACACAGACGCCAACCCGGAACTCGCGATGGCCTATGGCGTCACCTCAATTCCGACCCTGAACTTCTTCAAGGGCGGCGAACTGGTCAAGTCGGTCGTCGGTGCCAAGCCTAAGCCGACTCTGACAGGCCTGATCGAAGAGGTCCTCGCCTAGCCGACCCTCGTGGTTGAGGGCAACACCTCTTCCGACCACCGGTGCGGATTTCCGTACCGGTGAGCGGTGATGGTGACCGACTGCTCGCGCAGGAACGGCAGCATTTCCGGTCCCGATGCAAGGGTGACCGGGCCGGCGTAGACAGTCACTGAGGTCTGCGGCCCAAGGTGGCGCACTACGGCATCGGCGTCCTCAGATACCAACCGAACCCGAGTAGTGGCATCATCGGCCAGGCGTCGCAGCCATACGCCGCGCGGCTCCTCGTAGACTGCTACCCCTGCACCCTCGAGCGCACGACGTAACCCCAGTGGGATGCCAACTGCGGTGCTGAGGTCCACAATGCCGCGTGCCGACAGGCCCGCCGCGGCGACCCTCACGACATCGGCAAGTCGCGCATCGCCGCCTGCCCTGATTGTGACCGGAAGCGCCCTATAGCGCGACAGGTTGCGCTCAATGCCAAGCTCGGCCACGTCGACGACGGTTCCGAACTGCGTAACCCACTCTCGCTCGTCCGCGCGGAAGGCAGCACCGAGAGAACTCGCTTCGTCGGCACTCACCACCTCGCGTGACGCCCTGATGACTTCACCGGCGGGGGTATTGAGCATCGCCGCCGTGTCGTATTCGACAGTGGCGGCAAGATCCGCAGACGGCAACGGCGCCGGCGTCCACGTGCCAAAGCCCCACAAATAGTGCGGACCACCTGCCTTCGAGCCAGGTCCGACTGCGCTGCGCTTCCATCCGCCGAAAGGCTGGCGGCTCACGATAGCGCCAGTGATCCCGCGATTGACGTACAAGTTCCCGGCTTCGACGTTGTCGAGCCAGTACGCTAGCTCTTCCGGGTCCAGCGACTGCAGCCCTGCCGTGAGTCCGTAATCCGTGTCGTTTTGGAACGCGACGGCTTGGGCCAGTGAGTCTGCCCTCATAATCGACAGCACCGGGCCAAAGAACTCCGTGCGGTGAGCGTTGGCACCGCGTCGCACGCCTATGCGGATCCCCGGTGACCACAAACGTCCCGTGTCGTCCAGTTGGACCGGCTCAACGAGCCACTTTTCCCCATCGCCTAGTTCGGTGAGTCCCTCACGGAGCTTGTCCCCTGGCGACTCGATGAGCGGGCCTACTGTGGCTTCCAGATTGACTGGATAGTCGACGATGAGCGATCGAGTTGCGTCCTCAAGTTGCCGGAAAAAGCGCTTGTTGTGTCCCATCGAGCCCACAAGAATCGCGAGCGAAGCCGCAGAACACTTCTGCCCCGCGTGCCCAAAGGCGGATTGCACAAGGTCCGCAACAGCGAGGTCAACATCGGCGCTTGGCGTAATGACCATCGCATTCTTGCCGCTCGTTTCCGCGAGCAGGTGCAGGTCGGATCGCCAGGTGCGGAACATCGCCGCGGTGTCGAACGCCCCCGTGAGCACTACTCGCTCTACGTCCGGGTGGCTGATCAGGCGCTTTCCGGCCTCATCCTCAGGAACAAGCGCAAGTTGTAGGACCCCGCGTGGTACGCCGGCGTCCCACAGCGCATTGGCGAGGGCCGCAGCGATGTGCTCCACTTGCGGCGCGGGCTTCAAGATCACGGGCGACCCGGCGGCTAGCGCGGCCAAGGTTGACCCCGCAGGGATGGCCAGTGGGAAGTTCCACGGAGGCGTGACGACGGTCAGGGCGGCTGGGACGAAGGTAGCGCCGGGAGTCTTGTCCAATAGTGAGCATTGTTCGGCGTAATAGCGAGCGAAGTCGATTGCCTCACTCACCTCCGAATCCGACTCGGAGAAAACCTTCCCCGCATCGACAGCCATGACCTCAAGCAGCGCACCACGACGTTCTTCGAGCAGCCCGGCAGCAACACGTAGCACTGCGGCGCGCTCGCCCACCGCGGTGGCAGCCCAGTCCACCCCGGTGGTGCGCCCCGCGGCTACTGCAGCGTCGACGGCGGCGACAGTGGGCACGCGGAACTTCGCCAGCTCATCGATGTCCGAATCTTCCGCGGCGCCGATGCGCGCGACCAGCTGGCGTAGCCATGCTTGGTTTTCCGGGGTCGACGGATCCGTGTCCGGGGCATTGGCGAACGGAGCATGGGCGGCTTCCACTTCGCTTGGGGCGATTGCCACCGCCGCCCGGTCTTGAATGCGACGGCGTACTGGCGGCGTCTCGTCAAGGTTCGCCATAGAGCGGGAAAATCGCTCTTGCTCGCGTGCGAACATCTCCTGTGACGTCCCCAGCTCATCGAGTGCCGACATGATGTTCTGAGGGTTGCCGGCCTCTTCTAGCCGGCGCACTAGATAGCTCATGGCTGAATCGAAATCCCGAGGGAAGACCACCGGGACGTAGAGCCGGACGGCACCGACGTCACGCTGAACGCGCTCTGCCTGAGCGGGCGCCATTCCCAACAGCATCTCGAAGTCAAGGCCATCTGTGATGCCACGATCCCCCGCGAGCAGGTGCGCAAAGGCGATGTCGAACAGGTTGTGGCCCGCGACGCCGATGCGCACATTTACGACACGTTCAGGCGTGAGCGCCCACCGCAATAGGCGCTTGTAGTGCGTATCGGTATCTGACTTACACAAGTGAGTGGCCAACGGCCAACCATGGATGGCTGCGTCGACCCGCTCCATCGGCAAGTTGGCGCCTTTCACCACGCGCACCTTGATGGGGGCACCTCCGTTCGCTACTCGCTCGGCGGCAAAGGTCTGGAGTTCCTGCATCGCCTCAAGTGCATCGGGGAGGTAGGCCTGCACCACGATACCGGCAGTCAGATCCTTGAACTGGGGCTGCGAAAGGATGCGCGTAAAGACCTCGATTGTTGTGCGAAGGTCGTGGTATTCCTCCATGTCCAGGTTGATGAACGCTGCGGTGGGCTTTTTCGCGGCGGCCTCATACAGGGGTGTCAGGCGAGTGATCAGACGATTCACGCCCTCATCGTGGCCCCAGGGCGTGAGTCCACTGGCGACAGCTGACACCTTGGCCGATACGTAGTCGACCTCGGGTCTGCTCAGCAACTCGCGCGTGCGCTCTAGGCGTCGATCGGCCTCGGCGTCACCCAACACCGCCTCGCCGAGCAGGTTGATATTGCACGTGAACCCACGCTCCCCCAGTTGTGCAATCGTACGTTTGAGGGGGTCCCGACCTGCATCCACGACGAGGTGTCCTACGAGCTTGCGGGCAACGGCCTGAGCTAATGGCGCGGCCACGTGTGGTGCGACCGGAGCGAGGACACCGAGTCTGATCCCAGCGCGAACGGCAACTGGGAAGGCGTCGGCCGCAGATCCGTGACCGAGTTTCGCAAGATTACGCGCCATGACCTTGGGATCATCAGGGCGGAGTACGCCGTCAACAAAGCCGAGGGCTGTCTCCATACCCCCGGGGTCACTGAGCACTGAGCCCATGAGTAGGTGTGAGCGGGGTACGGGCACCTCGGCTGAATCTCGAGCCCACGTGCGGGCAAGAGCGATCGCACGGTCGGGAAGGGCCGAGTTTACGGTCTGATCAGGCTGGGAGCGCTCCATGAGCCCACTATCCTCGCGGTTTTGCCGCTTGGCAAGTGACTCGCGGCGTGTGTTTTTGGCCGATGCTGCGCGGAGCGCCGAGCCGGCTATTGAGGGCTAGGGGGAGCCAGGGCGTTAAGCACCGTGGTCATCGTGCGCGCTACGTCCTGATCGCGCCCGTAGAGCCATTGCAACTGCAATCCGTCCTGAACGGCAAGCACCGTGCGCGCCACGTCGATTCCCTGCATCTGCGCCACGGGGCGCCTCAATCCAGCAGCGAACTCGCTGTCCAGGTGCCGAGCCAGCGCACGGACTAGTCGTTCATAAAACTCCTGGTAATACTGGTGCGCCGGATGATCCGGGGAGGTAGCATCGGCCGCCGCCGAGGTGAAAATTTCGATATGCCCCGGCTGATTCCTGTTTATCCGCGCTAGCTCAATCAGGGCTCGCGGGTCCAAGCCGCCGGGGCCGTCGAAGTGCAGACTTAGGCGCTCGTCACGACGGCGTAGCGCTGCCTCGAGGAGGGCTTGCTTGGTGGGGAAGTAGTACATCAGCGACTGATGGCTGACGCCGCAGCGATCAGCCACGGCACGCACCGACGTGCCGTGATAACCGCGTTTGCCAAACATCTCCAGCGCGGCCTCGACGATTGCCTCTTGACGCGCACCGCCGCGAGCCGGTCGAGCGCCCACCACATCCGCGGCGATCTCGCCGTGCGCAGCGTCCCGTGAGGGGATCGCCTCCCCGGACTTGGTCATGCGCCGAGTGTAGGCGACCGGTTCCACCCGTGGCAGACTGGCTCGCATGAATCCGTCCAACTCCCGCGGTAACCGACTCGACCCCTGGTTCGATTCGTACGCCGAACGAGCGCACAACATGCGCGCGTCGGAGATTCGTGCGCTATTTTCTGTCGCGAGCCGCCCCGAAGTGGTGTCGCTCGCCGGCGGAATGCCGTACATCGGCGGTCTGCCGCTTGAGGAAATTGGCGACATGATGCGCCGCTTGATCGTTGAGCACGGAGAACGCGCGCTGCAGTACGGTTCTGGTCAGGGCGACGAGACGCTGCGCGAGTACATCACAGAGGTGATGGCGCTAGAAGGCATCTCCGCGCACCCAGACGATGTTGTAGTCACGACCGGCTCTCAGCAGGCTCTGGATCTCGTCACCACAATCTTTATCAACCCCGGTGACGTTGTGGTCGCAGAGGCGCCGTCCTACGTCGGCGCCCTTGGTGTGTTTCGCTCGCACGAGGCCGAAGTGGTCCACACCCCGATGGACGCCGATGGCCTCATCCCCGAGGACCTCGAGTCCACCCTCGCGGCGCTGAAGGCCGCGGGCAAGCGAGTCAAGTTTCTCTATACGGTGCCTAATTTCCACAACCCCGGCGGTGTCACGCTGTCTCTTGAGCGCCGCCCGCAGGTGCTGGAGATCTGCGCCAAGTACGGCGTGCTGGTACTCGAGGACAACCCCTACGGGCTGCTGGGTTTTGAGGGTGAGCCGCTCCCCGCAATGCGCTCGATGTCCGAAGAAGGCGTCATCTACCTGGGGTCATTCTCCAAAACCTTCGCCCCCGGATTCCGTGTGGGCTGGGCCGTGGCTCCCCACGCTGTGCGAGAAAAGCTGGTACTGGCTTCCGAGGCCGCGATCCTGTGCCCCTCCAACGCCTCCCAAATGGCCATCGCGGCCTACCTCGCGCACTCGGACTGGCGGGGCCAGATCAAGAAGTTCCGGGAGCAATACCGTGAGCGCCGCGACTCGATGTTGAGAGCGCTTGAGGAGTACATGCCCTACGCGTCGTGGAACGTGCCTGACGGCGGCTTCTACGTGTGGGTCAAGCTTCCTGAGGGCCTTGACGCCAAGTCAATGCTGCCGCGCGCGGTGACGGGACGGGTCGCCTACGTGCCGGGCACCGCGTTCTACTTTGATGGCCAGGGGTCGAGCCACATTCGGCTGTCGTACTGCTACCCCACGCCCGAGGCCATCCGTGAGGGCGTGCGCCGCCTCGCCGGCGTCATCGATGACGAGCTTGAGACAGTCAAGATTTTTGGTCCCAGCGGGCGCAAGCCCAGCGGCGTAGTGGACTTTCCTTCACCCGATATCGCTTAAGACCCAACGCCACAAGGAGGCAACCATGCGTGTAGTGATCCTGGCAGGAGGCATGTCGCATGAGCGCGACGTTTCTGTTCGCTCCGGTCGACGCATCCAAGAGGCGCTGCGGCAACGTGGGGTGAAGACCGCGGTACACGATCTTGACGCAACAGTTACGGACACTTTAAGCAACCTTGACGGCGCAGTGGTGTGGCCCTTGTTGCACGGTGCCGCTGGCGAGGATGGGGCGGTGCAAGCGCTCCTCGAGCTCACTGGAGTACCGTACGTCGGCACGTCATCGGACGCAGCGCGAGTCGCGTGGAGCAAGCCGATCGCGAAGACCCTCATGCGGGGCGAGGGCGTTGCTACACCGGATTCCGCGACCCTGCCGCAGACGCTCTTTCGCGACGTAGGCGCGGAGCGCGTACTCGATGCCCTGGCTGAGCGATTTGGTTTTCCGCTAGTGGTCAAGCCCGCCCGCGGTGGATCGGCGCTGGGCGTGTCGTTGGTCACCGAACGCGACGAGTTATCACGCGCCATGGTCCATTGCTTTGCGTATTGCGATGTGGCGCTCATCGAGCACGCCCTCACCGGTACCGAAGTCGCCGTCTCCGTGGTCGGGACCGGTGCCGAGGCGCGGGTCTTGCCTATCGTTGAGATTGTCAGCAACGGTCCCTATGACTATGACGCCCGATACAACGCAGGGCGCGTCGAGTACTTTGCGCCCGCGCGACTGAGTGAAAGCGAAGCAGACAGCGTCCGTCAGACCGCGCTAAAAATTCACGCATCCTTCGGTCTTCGCGACTATTCACGCGTCGACATGATGATCGAGGACGGAGTTCCCAACGTCTTCGATATCAACATCGCCCCTGGTATGACGGAGACTTCTCTATATCCCCAAGCGGTGACCGCCTCGGGCCTTGACTTGGGCGAGATGCTAGAGCGAATCGCCACTCAGGCACTCGAGCGCGGAGTCTAAATACCCACGCCTGCCTGCCTGCGCCCAACAGCCCGCCGCGCGCCTTCGGGCGACGCGTCGGGCGTTGGCGGTAGCCAGACTATTGAAAGACGCCCGGATCCTTCGGGTCGATCAAGGCAACCACGCGGTTCAGGTCTTCTACTGTCGCAAAGTCAATAGTGATCTTGCCGCGGGCCTGCCCAAGTTGAATCTTGACTCGGGTATCGAGGTGGTCGCCTAGGCGTGCTGACAGCTCGTCTAGTGCGGCCGTGCGGCCGCCGGAGCGCACCGAACCCTTGCGGGCGGGCTTCACGTCCACGCCCAGGGTGACGGCTTCCTCTGTGGCCCGTACCGACATTCCCTCGGCAACAATGCGGGTCGCGAGAGACTCCATCGCTTCCGGGCCGTCGAGTGCGAGCAGCGCGCGCGCATGGCCCGCACTTAAAACTCCCGCGGCGACACGGCGTTGAACCCGCGGAGGAAGCTTAAGAAGTCGCAAAGTGTTGGAGATCTGCGGGCGCGATCGCGAAATGCGCTCCGCTAGCTGTTCATGGGTGATTCCGAAGTCGTCCAGCAGTTGCTGGTACGCCGCGGCCTCCTCAAGTGGGTTGAGCTGACTACGGTGCAGGTTCTCCACTAAGGCATCGCGCAATAGGTCGACATCATCGGTCGCCCGCACGATCGCGGGAACCTCGGTGAGGCCGGCCTCCTTGGAAGCGCGCAGTCGACGCTCACCCATAATGAGCTCGAAGCCCTTACCCGAGGGGTTAACTCGCACCACGATCGGCTGCAACATCCCGATTTCGCGTATTGAGCCCACAAGCTCGGCCAACGCGTTTTCGTCAAAAGCCGTACGTGGCTGACGCGGGTTGGGCACGACTGAGTAGGGATCGATGTGTGCAAAGGTGGCCCCCGGCACGGGAACGAGGTTGTTCTGCCCGGATGCGACCGTTGAAGCGCCGACGGTTGCTGGGGCATCGTCCTGTCCGAACTCGCTCGTGGCACGAGACGAGCCAAAGAACACGTCGCTCGGCCGCGCCACCTGCGATGACTCTTCGGTAGGGATCAACGCGCCAAGGCCGCGTCCGAGTCCTCGCTTGGGCTTGTTCACTCGTGTCCTCCATTTGCATTAGCGGCAACGCCGCGCTCTGCGATGTCCTTGGCAATGGCGAGGTACGCCACTGCTCCAGTGGAATGTGGGTCGTATGTCATCACGGTTTGAGCAAAGCTTGGCGCCTCAGACACCCGCACGCTACGCGGTACCGTCTGGCTCAACGTTTGTTCTGGAAAGTGGGTTCTCACCTCGGTTGCCACTTCCCTCGCCAAGTTGGTCCGGGCGTCGTACATAGTCAGGACAATCGTGCTCACATGGATGTCTGGATTCAGGTGCTTCTTGACCATCTCAACGGTCTTAATCAACTGCGTGAGCCCCTCAAGCGCGTAATACTCGCACTGGATAGGGATCAGCACTTCAGTGCACACCACCATTGAGTTGAGAGTAAGAAGACCAAGACTAGGTGGGCAATCGATGAATATGTAGTCGAGGTCCTTGCCCGGCCCGGCCAACAAGTCCTTGATCGCGTCATGGAGGCGGTACTCTCGTCGCACCATGGACACGAGTTCGATGTCTGCGCCAGCGAGGTCGATCGTTGCGGGCACACACCACAGAGTGGAAATGTCCGGGCAACGCTGAGCCACCTGCGCAAGGGGTACGTCATCGAGCAACACGTCGTAGATCGAAGGAGTACCCGCGTGATGCGGGACACCAAGAGCCGTTGAGGCGTTTCCCTGCGGGTCGGCATCGATCACCAGCACGTTAGTGCCGCGTGACGCAAGCGCAGCCGCCACGTTGACGGACGTCGTCGTTTTGCCGACGCCACCCTTTTGATTTGTCACTGTCACTACGCGTGTGCGAGCAGGTCGCGGGAAGTCGCTCGATTCGAGCACGCGACGCCTGCGCTCCGTCTCGATCATTTCCCGGGCCAAGGGGCTGTCGTCATCACTCGCCAGGCCGGCGAATGCATCGTCGGCTGTTTCACGTGAAACATCGTCGGGGTGCCCTGCTAGCGCGGGGGCCCGCCGCTGCTGCGCCGCTGCGGGTTTGCCAGGCGCGCCAAAGGTCGCGCCCGCTCCTACAGTGCTTGTTGCACCGGAAGCATCGGGGTCGACTTCTGGGTGAGCGCTGATGGGGCCGCCAATTGTTCCAGCAACGGTCGATTGAACGGGGCTGAAGGCCGGAACGCCACGGCGCGGCCCTCGATCCGTAGGTGCGTTCATGCCTGCGCCCGCCTCGGGTGCTTTGCCTTGAGGGTCCAACTCAGTCACGCACTCACTCCCTGTCCTCGCCGTTTTCTTCTACTGCGGGTACTACTCTGCCACCTCTAGGCCTCTGGGCGCACCGCTTTCGCTTTCCGACGTCCAAATAGGTCGCTCCGAGGGACATTCGATGTAGTGTTCGTCAACCCCACTCTTCCTCGTCGAGGCTCACCCGTATTCCCTAGACGGTCACGGGGTGTGGCGCTGATGCGCACCTGACGATCACGATTCGCGGCCAACTGCCCAGAGCCTGAGAGGAGAGTTCCCCCCTGGCCGCTACTTCACCTTGAGGCGGGAGCAATCGAATGACGCCCGCGATGTGCCTCGGCGCGCCCAACGGATTCGGTCATGACCGCACCGGCCGCCGGGCCCACTTCGGGATCGTGTTTCACGTGAAACAAAATGTGCTGGGCCTCGCCAGGCAGTCCCGAGTTCCGGCCGCTTCGAGGGCGGCCCCGGGCCCGGCCTCTGCTCTCGAAGAGAACGGTTGACAAAGCCGCATGTTTCACGTGAAACATGCACTAACGACAGGCCGGGGAGCTTTAGGTGGCGCCTGTGGAGAGGCGACCGAAATAATACCCTCTCCCGCACAAATCACCTGTGGACAAGTCTGGGGAGAACTCGCTGGCCCTCACGGAGTTAGCGCGATGATGGGGTGGAGTCAGACAGCGTCTGCTTCAGCGCCGACTCGCTCCGCCGTACTCGATCGGCGGGGACATCGACGCGTACCACTCACCACCGGCGCCGCTTCGGAAAACTTAACAGCGCGTGAGCGTGACGACCGTGGTCGGCTCAACGCTTGCGATAGTTGGCGCACTGTGGACGGCGCCCGTCAGTCCGTGCTTGCGCAGCACATACTTCGCTCGCTCCAACTCGTCGGGGGCTGAGCGGCCCTTCAGGAAGACCATCTGGCCCGCGGGTGAAAGTAGCGGTTCGCACCATTTTACTAACTTATCGATCGAGGCAACTGCGCGTGCGGTAATGACGTCCGCCTCAACCACCTCGACTACTTCCTCCGCCCGGCCGCGCACGACCGTGACGTTGTCGATTCCAATAACAGAAGCGGCCTCGAACAGCCACGCGGTACGTCGCTCCATGGGCTCGATAAGCACCACTTGCCGCTCGGGGTTCATCGCGGCGAGAACCATTCCAGGCAAACCGGCCCCTGAGCCAACATCCGCCAGAACCCCGGCCGGAAGGAAGGGCTCCAGCGCAGCCGAATTTAGAATGTGGCGCTCCCACACCCGTACAAGTTCACGCGGACCAATCAGCCCTCTTAGAATTCCCTGATCAGCGAGGAGCTCAGCGAAGGCCTGTACTCGGGGGAAGGCCTCACCGAAGAACGCCTCAATCAACGGGGAGCCATCGAGTGGGTCCCCCGCGAGCGTGCGCAGCGTGGGGTCGACATCAGTGACGTCGGAACCGGAAGGAGGCGTGGCACTCACTCCCTCACGGTAGTTGGCATGCCGCTTCTCGCCATTCGCTTTTGCTGACACGACCAACTCCTCCCCTTCGCTGTTTCACGTGAAACATCGCGCCGATCGGCGGCTTCGATTGACGACTATGCGGCAGGCAGGATCACGACGTGACGGTGAGGGTCTTCGCCCTCAGACTCCGACACCAAGCCGGCTTCAAGTACTACGTCATGGACCACCTTGCGCTCAAATGCGTTCATGGAATCGAGCGCGAGTTTCTGGCCCGACTCCTTGACCTCCGCTACCGCCTCACGCGCGGTCTCAGCAAGGCGCACGCGGCGCCCTGCACGGAAATCGGCGATGTCCAGCATCAGCCGGCTCATCTCTCCGGTTTCGGACTGCACCGCCAAGCGAGCGAGGTCCTGGAGGGCATCGAGCACTTCCCCATCCGGCCCTACCAGCCGACGGAGGTCCTGGCTCGGACCCTCGGAGACGATCGCGACCTTGGCACGCCCTGCCTCGACGGAGATGTCGATGTCCCCATCCATATCGAGGATGTCGAGCAATTCCTCGAGGAAGTCTGCGGCGGCGTCGCCCTCAGTGTCGAGTTGGCTGTTGTCCTTTGATTCAGTCATTTGCGGGTCTTTCGCATTAGGCCGCAGCTACGCGGCAGTGAGGCTTGTGGAGTAAGGGGCGCGATTAGCGCTTCTTGCGTGGCTTCTTCTTTGGCTGCTCACGCTGGCGGGGGGGCTGGGGAGCCTCAATGACCGGGTGCTCGGGATCGCTCGAGTCGATCAACGGAGTGCCCTTGCGCGCGGCCTTTGCTGCAAGGCGTAACTTATGTGCCTTTTCGGCATCGGAGCCGGGAGTCGGATTGCGACGAATCACGTAGAACTGCTGGCCCATGGTCCACAGGTTGGTGGTCGCCCAGTAGATCAAAACACCAATGGGGAAGTTCGGTCCGGAGATCACGAAGATGAACGGCAGGATGTACATCAGCACCTTCTGCTGCTGTGCCATCGGGCCCTCAAGAGCAGACGCCGGCATGTTCTTACGAGTCAGCTGGTGCTGCGTAAGGAAAGTCGTGGCAACCATCATGACAATCAGGAGAGCTGCGACGATCTGTACCTGGATGTTGCCATCGGCCTTAATGAATGTGTCCGACAGGTTCGCTCCGAACAGCGTCGCGGAATTAGCCTCACGCGCTAGCTCTGCCGTCAGCCATCCGATTCCCGCAGCATCATCTTTGAGCTCCCCATTGAGCACCCGGAACAACGCGAAGAAGATGGGTGCCTGAACAAGCATGGGCAGACACGACGAGAACGGGTTTGTCTTGTGCTTGGAGTAGAGCTCCATTGTCTCGCGGCTCATGGCCTCGCGCGATGCCTGGTCCTTTTTGCCCTTGTACTTGGCCTGAACGGCCTTCAACTCCGGGGCGATCATCTGCATCGCTCGTGATGCCTTGATCTGCTTGACGAACAGGGGAATCAGGATCACGCGGATGGTGACCACAAGCCCAACAATGGACAGCGCCCATGTGGCGCCTGAATCGGAGGACATTCCCAGCCAGGTCAACATGGTGTGCCACACCACCATGATGTCGGCCACCACAATCTCTAGCGGCCTCAATATAGCGAAAAAATCCACGGTATTCCTTAATTGCTCGTCAGCGAGTGAAGTCGAGGGGTTACGCGAGTGATGTCATCGGGTGCCAACATCATCGGTAGCCATAGCGGCATTGTTGCGGGTCAGTCTGAATAGTTTCTCACCAGGAGCAGGCACGTCGTCGACGCCACCGTTGCTCCAAGGGTTACAGCGCAGAACGCGCCAGGTCGCCAATGCGCTACCGGTGATCGCTCCATGGCGTTGCACCGCTTTGAGCCCATAGTGAGAGCATGACGGGTAGTACTTGCAACGCGGACCGGTCAGGGGAGAGATGGTCTTCTGATATCCACGGATGGCGAAGACCAAACCGTAGCGGGGGAGGCTCATCACCGAACGCGCTATCCGCTTCACGTCTGCACTCATGCCGCAACCTTCACATCAGCCACTTTCACCGCGTCGGACAGATCAGCGTGTAGGCGCGCGAAAGAAGCATCGGCTGAGGCGGGCAACGCGCGCACAACTACGGCGGTACCAGGCGTAAGAGTAGGGAGAAGCTCCGCCATGATGGCACGCATACGTCTTTTGACTCGATTACGAATCACGGCACCTCCCACTGCTTTAGATACGGCAAAACCGGCCATGCTCTTCGCATCGCCGGTTCGCGCTAAATAAACCACCGCGGTTCTCCGCCCGCTCTTCACACCACGGCGCATCACGAACTGAAAGTCCGACGATGCCCGCATACGAGAGCTGGCTGGAAGCAACCTCTAGGCCGAGAGCTTTTCACGGCCCTTGCGACGACGGGTGGCGAGAATTGATCGGCCGGCGCGGGTGCGCATACGCAGGCGGAAACCATGCGTCTTAGCGCGCTTGCGGTTGTTCGGCTGGAAAGTCCGCTTGCTCACGGGTGTACTCCGAGACGTTAAAGGGGTGGGTCAAATCAGGCGCACTAACGTTACGCCGAACGGGGGCCGTGGTCAAATCACACGTCTCACGTTGGACAGAGTGCCTTAACAGGATAGGCTCCACCATCACGGCCGAGTTTGTTGGAAGCGACACGCCAAACTCTTAAGTAACGAATTCATGACAGCCTATGCACCCCTGTGGACAATGCTGTGGACAACCAGAAGGGCGACGCTCAACGTGGCAGAAGAAGAGCTGGCTCAGACCATCGACAAAGTGTGGTCGCAAGCCGTTGGTTTGCTGTACGAAGATGATGCGCTTTCCCCTCAAAACCGGTCCTTCCTCAGACTGATCAAGCCGCTGGCAGTCGTTGAGGACAACGTCTTTTTGGCCGTGGCCGAGGACTTCACCAAAAACAAGGTCGAGTCAACAATTCGTGGGCCCATCACTGAGGCACTGAGTGAAGTTCTAGGTCGCGATATCCGCATCGCCGTCACCGTTGATTCGTCGATTCGCCCCCAGACGCCTTCGCAGTCAAACGACGACGGGGAACACCACCTCCCCCGCTCGCCACGTCGCATCGTTCCAGTCGAGGATCCGCACCTTAACCCCAGGTATACGTTTGATACCTTCGTTATAGGTTCCTCCAACCGATTCGCGCATGCTGCCGCCCTTGCCGTCGCTGAATCTCCCGGAAAAACGTACAATCCGCTCTTTATCTACGGTGACTCCGGGCTGGGCAAGACCCACCTGCTTCACGCGATCGGCCACTACACGCGGCACCTCAAGCCACAGACGCGCGTTCGCTACGTGAACTCCGAAGAGTTCACCAATGACTTCATCAATTCGATTCGTGACGACCGCTCACTGGGCTTCAAGCGCCAATACCGCGAGGTCGACGTTTTGCTAGTTGACGATATTCAGTTTTTGCAGGGCAAAGAGCAGACACTCGAGGAGTTTTTCCACACTTTCAATGCTCTGCATAACGCGGGCAAACACGTGGTGATCACGTCCGACGTCAGCCCACGTAACTTGGACGGTATCGAGGAGCGCATGCGTACCCGGTTCGAGTGGGGCCTGATGACCGATGTGCAGCCTCCTGACCTAGAAACCCGTATTGCCATCTTGCGCAAGAAGGCCCAAGCAGATGACGTGCAGGCTCCCGGTGATGTTCTTGAGTACATCGGCTCGAACATCACTAGCAACATCCGTGAACTTGAGGGAGCGCTTATCCGCGTCACGGCGTTCGCGGCTCTCAACAAGCAGCCCGTTGATCTCAGCCTTGCGCAGGTAGTCCTCAAGGACCTCATTTCAGATGATGATTCCGAAATTACTGCCTCGACGATCATTTCGATCACAGCAGAATACTTTGGCATCACCATCGATGAGCTCACGGGCACCAGCCGTAGCCGCGTCTACGTGACCGCCCGTCAGATAGCGATGTACTTGTGCCGTCAACTCACCGATCTCTCTTTACCCAAGATTGGCGACAACTTTGGCGGCAAGGACCACACGACGGTGATGTACGCAGTCAAGAAGGTTGAAGACCAGATCGCGCAACGTCGTCAGATGTACAACCAAGTCAACGAAATCCACGCACGTATCAAGCAGCAGTCTCGCGGCTAGTCGCCGTCAATTGCTCTCAGGCTTGACCAACTCACCCGCGTAGGCATTAACAGCACGTTGGTAACGTGGCAACGTGGGAGCCAACGCTTGTAGCGCCACTTTGAGCGCTTCACTGTGGTGACCGTTATCGTGCAGGCACAACGCCAAAAACGCTTGTCCGGCGTCACCAACTACGCTCTCGGTCTCATCCCCGGCCACCGATCCTTCCCTGAGAATCCGAATCGCCTCTTCCACTTCTCCAAGGTTGCGCAGTGTGCTGGCTCACTGAATCCGAGCCTGAGGCTTACGTTTTGCGTCTAGTCCTATGTCCAACGCACGGCGGTAGAGGACCACGGCATCGGATTCCTCGCCCAACGAATCATGCACAGAAGCTCGCTCATACAAAGCCGCAGCGTCATTCACTTCTCGCTCAGAGAGTAGTTCTCGTATCTCGGAGGTCATGCGACCGGGATCCTGGCGATCAAAACTGTCCCAAAACTGGTCGATACGCGATTCCCATGTCGGATTCATCACGCCAGTATCCCCTCACACACCTCTCAAACCAGACAAATCCGTCTCACACACCTGTGTACAAGGCTGTGTACAGCAGTGGATGCAGGCTGGGCAGATCGGGGATACTTTGTTAACAAACCACACGTTCCCTGTGATTAACATTTGCCGTCCCCAACTCAAGCGTGACTATCCACGGGGTGGTGCTGATGTTGTACACAAGCATTTTTTGTCATCTACCAGCAAAGACGAAGGATCTCCACAGTTTCCCGAACCCCTATGACTACTACCTATCTCTCTCTTAAGAGTTTTCTACTCGTCCTTCATTAGGCCAGCGGCTGCCTGAATAAACAGCTTGCCGGACCGAAGGGCCGGCAATGCCAGAAACCTTGCCAAATGGGGTCGCGGGTGGCGTAGTCTGTCCGACAGAACTGAGGAGCATTCAATGAAGTTTTCCGTCGACCGCGACGTGCTGGCAGACGCCGTTGCTTGGACATCGCGCGCCGTACCGGCGCGACCCCCCGTGCCTGTACTTGCTGGGGTGCACATCGTCGCCGACGACACTGGCACCGTAAGGCTCGCAAGCTTTGACTATGAAGTATCGGCACGTAGCGAGTTTGCGGCCGATGTTGAGACTCCGGGCGAAGTGTTGGTGTCAGGGCGTCTTTTGCGTGAGATTGCCAACGCCTTGCCCCATAAGCCAGTCCAATTTGTACTTGACGGAACAAAGGTCTCTGTCACGTGCGGCGCCGCACGTTTCACACTGGCGACGATGCCGGTCGACCAGTACCCCTCGCTCCCCGAGTTCCCGGAACAATCGGGCACTATTGACGGAGCAGAATTCCAGCACGCAGTCAGTCAGGTGACCTCGGCTGCTTCACGTGATGAGACGCTGCCGATCCTGACCGGTGTTCGTATGGAGATTGAGGGCTCGCACATTTCACTGCTCGCCACCGACCGCTACAGGCTTGCGTTGCGCGAGCTGAGCTGGAAGCCAGCAACCTCAGACGCATCGGCCGTCGCACTTGTTCGTGCCAAGACGTTGAATGACACGGCGAAAGCGTTGGGTGCTGGCGACGTCACCATCGCCCTGAGCTCGGGTCAGGGTGTCGACCTCGTGGGCTTTGAGGCCGGCGGATTGCTGACCACCTCGCTGTTGATGGACGGTGACTACCCGCAGGTCCGTCGCTTATTCCCGGACGAAAGCCCCATTACGGCAGTAGTGAAGACCTCGGACTTGATTGAGGCCACCAAGCGCGTGTCACTCGTGGCTGAGCGCAATTCTTCGGTACGCCTGGCATTTGCCGAGGGTGAAGTCACCTTGGACGCCGGTCAGACTGATGACGCACAGGCGTCAGAAGCTCTGGAGTGCACACTCGAAGGCGAGCCGATCGTGGTCGCGTTCAATCCCGCATTCCTGCTTGACGGGCTGAACGCGTTGGGCTCGGCATATGTGAAGTTGGGCTTCACTCAAGACACTAAGCCAGTGGAGTTTGTTGGTTTGGACAAGCCGGGCGGCACCGTCGCATCCCAGTTCCGGTACCTGCTCGTCCCCATCCGCATCTCCTCTTAAAGTCGGCGCTGATGCGCGTCACTCACCTGCAGCTCACTGACTTTCGTTCGTACGAAGTTGTCGACGTGCAATTTGGCCCCGGGGTAACAACATTGGTGGGGCGCAATGGGCAGGGCAAGACCAATGTGGTTGAGGCAGTGCGATACCTGTCGACGTTATCCAGTCACCGGGTAGCAAGCGATGCTCCGCTGATTAGATTCGGCGCTCAACGCGCAGTGATTGGGGCCAAGGTCAATAAGGCTGGCCGGGCGCTGTCTCTCGAGGTCACCTTGGTACCGGGCAAGGCCAACACCGCACGACTCAATAGGGGGAACGCCAAGCCGCGTGACCTCATTGGGATAGTGCGGACTGTGGTTTTTGCTCCCGAGGATCTTTCTCTCGTCAAGGGAGATCCTGGCGGTCGTCGTACATTTATGGATGAGTTGTGTGTGGCTCTTCAGCCCGCGCTCGCCGGAGATATGGCCGACTACGACCGTGTACTGCGTCAGCGATCGAGCATGCTTAAAACTGCCAAAAATGCCCGGGGGGATCTCACCATGCTGGACATCTGGGATGAGAAATTGGCCGGACTCGGCGGGCGTATCGTGGCTGCGCGGCGTCGTGCGGTACGCGCGCTGGCGCCATACGTCGCGACCGCGTACGCGGATGTAGCGCCTGACGGCGGCGATTGTGCCGTAACGTATGCGACCTCTTTGGACCACGGCGAAGGACGCGATGACTACTACGTCGAGCCGATGGCGCCGGATGCATCGGCTGCAGATATTGGACAGCGTCTCCTCGAACGACTGATAGAGCTGCGTCCCAAGGAGATTGACCGGGGAGTCACTCTGGCCGGTCCGCACCGCGACGACCTAGAGATCCGGCTGGGCGCGATGCCCGCAAGGGGGTATGCGAGCCACGGTGAAAGTTGGTCCTGCGCATTGGCGCTGCGGTTGGGTTCGTATGATCTGCTCACCGCCGAGGATGGCCCGGACTCGGATGATGACGGCGAACCAATCTTAATTTTGGACGATGTCTTCGCGGAGCTGGATCTAGGCCGGAGGGCTGCTCTTGCCGCGCGGCTAGTCACTGCGAGCCAGGTACTAATCACTGCGGCCGTTGCGGACGACGTGCCGACGGCGTTGGCAGGCGATGTAGTTACGGTTGCGGGCGGAAAAATCGAACGCGAGAACGAATTGTGACCGACGAAGACGACCGCAAGGATCCGCGGCTAGTCGCGAAGGAGGCGATGGATCGAGCCCGCGCATCTGCCCGGCAGCGGGGCGCGTATCGAACCTCTCCCAAAGTGGGCCGAGCCACCGCGAAACAAAAGCGTCGCTCGAGCCAGCCGTTCATGGGCGGACGCGATCCCCTAACGATGAGCGATGCGGTGGACACATTAATGCGCCGTATGGGCTGGGCTGAGCAGCTGGAAGTCTCGGGCGTCACCGGTAGGTGGCGCGAAGTGGTTGGCGATCAGATTGCTGATCATTGTGAGCCGCTTGGATTTGACGGGGGAATCCTGACGGTCAAAGCAAGCTCGACCGCGTGGGCGACACAGCTCACCATCATGTCCGGGCAAGTCAGACACCGCATCAACGAGGAATTTGGTCGTGAGATTGTGCGCGAGATCAAGGTCCGCGGCCCGGCGACTCGGTCATGGACCAAGGGTCCGCGTACGGTGAAGGGACGAGGCCCGCGAGACACGTACGGGTGACCCCCGGTGACACCGTCATTTATGACTAGGTCACCCTGTGTTCACAGATACCCTTAAATCACACAAAATCCTGCCTAAAACGCGCTAGAATGAGCCGAGTTACCATGCGTGCCGTCAAGGCGTGCGACACCCGCTTGAAAGGCGAATTTGTGGCCACGAACGACGCACCTCCAGAAAATTCTGAATACGGTGCCAGCAATATCACCGTTCTGGAGGGCCTCGAGGCCGTCCGCAAGCGCCCTGGTATGTACATCGGCTCCACCGGCGAGCGTGGCCTCCACCACCTTGTTTATGAAGTCGTCGACAACTCTGTTGACGAGGCACTTGCCGGGTACTGCGACACCATCACGGTGACGCTAATGGCCGACGGCGGTGTGCGCACGACCGACAACGGCCGTGGTATCCCCGTTGATATGCATCCCACCGAGGGCAAACCCACCGTGGAAGTCGTGATGACAATCCTGCACGCCGGAGGAAAGTTTGGCGGAGGCGGCTATGCGGTATCGGGCGGTCTGCACGGCGTCGGTATTTCCGTCGTCAACGCGCTGAGCTCAAAGGTGGAAACGGTCGTCAGGCGTCAAGGCCATGTGTGGCGACAGACTTTCGCAGATGGCGGTGCCCCACAAGGCACGCTCGTGAAAGGCGAAGCCACGACGGATACAGGGACACAGCAGACTTTCTGGGCCGACGACTCCATCTTTGAAACCACGGACTACGACTTTGAGACCTTGCGCGCCCGCTTCCAGCAGATGGCATTCCTCAACAAGGGCCTGTCCATCTCGCTGACAGACGAACGCCCGGACCACATGCAAGAGGATGAAGAGGGCAACGCGACGCAGCGTTCCGTGGCCTACAAGTACGACGGCGGCCTGGTTGACTACGTGAAGCACCTCAATGCCACGAAAAAAGCCGAGCTCGTTCACCCTGACGTCATCAGCTTTGAGCAGGAAGACAAAGAGAAGCAGATCTCCGCGGAGCTCGCGATGCAGTGGACCAACGCTTATTCGGAGTCAGTCTTCACTTACGCGAACACCATCGCGACTACCGAGGGTGGCGCCCACGAAGAAGGGTTCCGGGCGGCGCTTACCTCGCTGGTGAACCGCTACGCACGCGAAAAAGGAATCCTCAAGGATAAGGACGACAACCTCACCGGCGACGACGTCCGCGAGGGTCTCACCGCGGTCGTCTCGGTGAAGCTGGGCGAACCTCAGTTCGAGGGGCAGACCAAGACCAAACTCGGCAACACCATCGCCAAGACCTTCGTGCAGAAGATCGTCCACGAGTTGCTCACCGACTGGTTCGACGGCCACCCGAACGAGGGCCGAGAGGTTATCCGCAAGGCGATGCAGGCTTCTCAGGCCCGCATGGCGGCTCGCAAGGCCCGTGAGGCCACGCGCCGCAAGGGTCTGCTCGAATCTGGCGGCATGCCAGGAAAGCTCAAGGACTGCCAATCCAAGAAGCCCGAAGAGTGCGAGATCTTCATTGTCGAGGGTGACTCCGCAGGCGGTAGCGCCGGCGCGGGCCGCGAGCCGCACAACCAGGCGATCCTGCCAATCCGCGGCAAGATCCTCAACGTCGAACGTGCCCGGCTTGACCGAGCACTCGGCAACAACGAGGTCCAGGCCCTGATCACCGCGTTCGGAGCGGGCATCGGCGAGGACTTCGACATCGACAAGGCTCGCTATCACAAGATTGTTTTGATGGCCGATGCCGACGTCGACGGTCAGCACATCGCGACGCTGTTGCTGACGCTGCTCTTCCGCTACATGCGGCCGCTCATCGAGGCCGGTTACGTGTACCTCGCGCAGCCGCCGCTGTTCAAGCTCAAGTGGAGCAACTCGGACCACGAGTACGTGTACTCGGATCGTGAGCGCGACGCCCGCATCGAGGACGGCCTCAAGAACGGCAAGAAGATTCCCAAGGAGAACGGCATCCAGCGGTATAAGGGTCTGGGCGAGATGAACGACGAGGAACTCCGCGTCACCACCATGGACCCCGAGACCCGCACGCTCCTGAAAGTCACCATGGACGATGCCGCAGCGGCCGAAGAGGTTTTTGTCACCCTGATGGGAGACGACGTCGAGGCACGCCGTAACTTTATCCAGCGCAACGCGAAGGACGTGAGGTTCCTTGACATCTAATCCCATTACACCCGGCATTTCGGAGCGGGTCGTCAACCACGGAACCATCGAGGCAGTAGACCTCAATACCGAGATGCAACGGTCCTACCTGGACTACGCCATGTCGGTCATTGTGGGCCGCGCCCTACCCGACGTCCGCGACGGACTTAAGCCGGTTCACAGGCGCGTCATGTACGCGATGTTCGACGGCGGCTACCGCCCGGACCGCGCTTACTCGAAATGCTCGCGCGTGGTCGGTGACGTGATGGGTAAGTTCCACCCCCACGGCGACTCGGCTATTTACGATGCGATGGTCCGGCTGGTTCAGCCATGGGCGCTGCGCTACCCGTTGATTGACGGCCAGGGTAACTTCGGTTCCTCTGGAAACGATGGTGCCGCCGCCTCTCGATACACCGAGTGCAAGATGGCTCCGCTCGCGCTCGAACTCGTGCGCGAGATCGACAAGGACACCGTCGACTTCCAGGACAACTACGACGGCCGTACGCAAGAGCCCGTCGTGCTGCCGGCTCGCTTCCCGAACCTGCTGGTCAACGGCTCATCGGGAATCGCCGTTGGCATGGCAACGAATATCCCGCCGCACAATCTCCGTGAAGTGGCCGAGGGCGTGCAGTGGTCCCTGGACAATCCCGACGCTACGCGGGAGGAGCTGCTCGAGGCTCTTATCGAGCGCATCAAGGGACCAGACTTCCCTACGGGAGCGACGATTCTTGGACGCCGCGGTATCGAGGAGGCGTACCGCACTGGTCGTGGCTCCGTCACGATGCGCGCAGTGGTCAACATCGAGGAGATCCAGGGTCGCATGTGCCTGGTCATCACCGAACTTCCGTACCAGGCCAACCGCGACAACCTGGCGATCAAAATCGCCGACCTGGTCAAGGACGGCAAGGTGCAGGGCATCGCTGACCTCCGTGATGAGACTTCAGGCCGTACCGGTCAGCGCCTCGTCGTGGTTCTCAAGCGTGACGCCGTTGCCAAGGTTGTTCTCAACAACCTCTACAAGCACACGCAGTTGCAGGAGTCCTTCGGCTGCAACATGCTCGCGATCGTGGACGGCGTGCCTCGCACCCTCGCACTCGACGGGTTCATCCGCCACTGGGTGACGCACCAGGTCGAAGTCATCGTCCGCCGCACCCGTTACCGCCTTCGCGAAGCCGAGCGTGACGCCCACATTTTGCTGGGCTACCTCAAGGCGCTCGACGCGCTCGATGCCGTGATTGCCTTGATCCGTCGATCGCCGACGGTCGATGAGGCACGCACCGGGTTGATGGAACTGCTCGACGTTGACGAGGTGCAGGCAAGCGCGATCCTGAACCTGCAGTTGCGTCGACTTGCCGCTCTTGAGCAGCAGTCGATCACCGCGAACTATGAGGCGCTGCAGGTGGAGATCAAAGATCTCAACGCGATTCTTGCCTCCGGCGATCGCCAGCGCGAAATCATCGGCGAAGAACTTGCCGAGATTGTTCGTCGCTACGGTGATGACCGTCGCACGGAGATCTCGCTGTTCGATGGCGATGTCAACATGGAAGACCTCATTGCCGAGGAAGAGGTCGTTGTCACTATCACTGCCGGTGGCTACGCGAAGCGCACGCGCTCGGACCAGTACCGTGCACAAAAGCGAGGGGGCCGAGGAGTTCGCGGTGCAACGCTTCGTAGCGACGACTTGGTGGACCACTTCTTTGTGACGACGACGCACCATTGGCTGCTGTTCTTCACCAACATGGGACGCGTGTATCGCGCTAAGGGCTACGACCTTCCTGAGGGGGGCCGCGATTCCAAGGGTCAGCACGTTGCCAACCTGCTCGCGTTCCAGCCTGGCGAGGAAATTGCTCAGGTCATGGACCTCAAGACGTATCAAGACAAGCCTTACCTGGTGCTCGCCACCAAGCGTGGACTTGTCAAGAAAACCCGTCTAGGCGACTACGACTCCAACCGTTCCGGGGGCTTGATCGCGATCAACCTTCGCGATGTCGAGGGCGAAGACGGCGAACACCGCCCGGACGAGCTCGTGGCAGCGCGACTGGTTTCGGAACAAGACGACCTGATGTTGGTCTCACGCAAGGGCCAGTCGGTGCGCTTCACTGCGACCGATGAAGCTCTGCGGCCCACGGGCAGGGCAACATCCGGTGTGAAGGGCATGAGTTTCCGCGCCGACGACACATTGTTGTCGATGGACGTGGTGACGGAGGACTCGTTCTCCTTTGTGGTGACCGAGGGCGGTTACGCAAAGCGCACCCAGATGACGGTGGAGAACTACCGCCAGCAGGGTCGCGGCGGGCTAGGCATCAAGGTCGCGAAGCTCCAAGAGGAGCGTGGCGATCTGGTTGGCGCGCTGCTCGTGTCGGAGCACGATGAGGTCCTGGTCATCATGGCAGGTGGCAAAGTGATGCGCGCCCTGGTGAATGAGGTCCCCGCCAAGGGCCGCAACACCATGGGCGTGATCTTTGCCAAGCCGGGCAAGGGCGACCACATCATCGGCATCGCTCGCAACGTTGAGCGCCACCTTGCTGGCGACGAGCCAACTGACGGCGAGGCCGTCGTAGTTGTAGAAACTAGTGGGGAGGCCACCGCATCGGCCAATGTTGAGGCCCCGATCGTTGAGGCACAGCCAACGACTGAGTCCTAAGACACGCTGACGCCCGGGCTCTTCCGTGACGGAGGGGCACCGGGAACCTGCACAAACACCAGCATGATCATTCCAGCCAACACCACGGCGATGATGCCGAGCGTGCCCCAGATTGTCGCGCCGGTCATCGCAATGAGCAGCGTCCACATTCCTGGTGCGAGGAACGATGCGGCCCGGCCGGTGGTGGCGTAGAGGCCAAATATCTCACTTTCGCGGCCCGACGGGCTGACCCTCGCGAGGAGGGACCGCGAGGCTGCCTGGGCCGGACCGACAAATGCGGTCAGCAGCAGACCGAACACCCAGAAGATGACGGTTCCGGATGTGTGGAAGGCGACCACGGCCAGACCCCCCACCACGATTCCACCGAGGGCTACCAGAATGACCGGCCGGGGCCCAAAGCGATCGTCGAACATCCCCGCGACGATGGTGGAGACTCCTGCGATGAGATTTGCCGCGATGCCAAAGATGATGACCTCGGTGGGCTCAAAACCAAAGGACACGGATGCAATAATCGCTCCAAAGGTGAAGACTCCGGCCAGGCCATCGCGGTAGACGGCAGAGGCCAGAAGGAACCACAACGTGCTACGAGCTGTGCGCCACAGCTCCTTGAGGTCGTGGAGCAGGACAACATAGCCGCGAAAGAACCCGACCTTGTCGCGGCTCGATGCCGGAGCCTCGGGGACGTAGGCAAAGATCGGCCACGCGAACAACAGTGTCCAAAGAGCGGAGCCGACGGCAATGAGCCGGTATGCCATTCCGTTGGAAGTATCGAGACCGAACCAGTCGGCGCCTTGCAGCGCTACGACTGCCACCAGTGCGACGATGCCACCAACGTACCCAAGTCCCCATCCCAACCCAGAGACCCGTCCCACGCTCTTGGGAGTACTGACCTGGACGAGCATCGCGTTGTAGTTGACGCTTGCGATTTCGTTGAAGATAGCGCCGATCGCTATCAACGAGATACCCAAGACGAAGTACGGCGGGCTGGCTTGCACAAAGAACAGCGCGAACATGCAGACCACTAGCACCCCTGTACTCAAGGCGAGCCAGGCCTTTCGCCTACCGGTTGCATCGGCGCGTCGCCCCAGAACTGGGGCAACCAGGGCGACGAGCACGCCAGCGAGCGTCATTGCCAATCCCAGCTGGGTGGTCAGGGTGGCGATCGCTGACTTATAGGCCGGGTCATCCTTACCCAAGGCCGCGACGGCGGGATCGATGAACGATTCGCTAGCTAGATAGAGGGCCACGAAGACGAACGTGATGATTACTGAGTTAAAGGGCTGCGTAGCCCAGTCCCACAGCGCCCACGCGATGACCTGCTTACGCGGCACCCCACGGTCGTTGATGATCTTGGGGATACCCGCTACATCGAGGGGCGGTGGCGTCGGCGCGTCCGTCATGCTCTCAGTGTGGCGCGCGCGGGTGAATAGGAGGTAGCGGGCGCGCGAATACCGGATAGATGAAAGATACGATCGGCATATGGACAGCATTGGCACGAGGGTGGAACTCCACTGGCACCCCGACTTTCTGGATGGATACGAAGCAGCCACCTTGCCCGCGCCCGCCCAGACCCGACGCAACCGCGGCATCGTGCGAACGCTCGTGCGGCGCATCGATCAGCCGGAGCATCCGCGTGGCATTGCGCTGCATGTGCACGGGCGCAATGACTACTTCTTTCAGACACACCTCGCCGATGCGATGGCATCTGACAACCTGGCCTTCTACGCGGTTGATATGCGCAGGGCGGGCCGCTCGCTGCAGGCGGGGCAGACATCGCACCACTTCACTGACATTGCCGAGCTTGGCGAGGACATCAGCGCCGCCATAGACGCCGCTGTGACCGACGCCGGGGAACTTCCCGTGATCGTCCATGCGCATTCCACCGGCGGGCTTGCCGCGGCCATCTGGGCCAGTGACGTAGGACACCCGAATTTGGCTGGAGTGATTCTCAACAGCCCCTTGTTTGGGCTCAAGCTCAAGAAGTGGAAGTCGGTTGGCATCGAGGCGACGCCCGTGATTGGCTTATTCGCGCCCATGTTCGTCATGGACCCGGCGCCCACCGTCTACACGCAGCGACTGGCCGCTGCCGATGGCGGCGGTTGGGTTTTTGATCCAGCGTGGAAGAAGTCCACCGGCGAGCCAGCCACCGCGGGTTGGCTGCGGGCGACCGTTTTGGCTCGACGACGCGTCGCTAGAGGCTTGAACATAAGTGTTCCTGTCCTGCTCGCTCATGCCGACTCCCACGGACCTGACAAGTTCGACAACCTGCGGGTGGACTCACAGGACACGGTGGTTGACGTGGAGCCGATCCGTCGGCACGGTCCCGGCCTTGGAAACGACGTGCAGATGCTCGAGGTGTCCGGTGCGATGCACGACGTTTCGCTCTCCGCGCCCGGCCCCCGCCAGCATTTCTTCGATGCGGTGGAGACCTGGGTCGACAAGGTGCTCGCGTGAGCGCTTCGCACCCCTACTTCGACAACGGCGGCCTGCCGGTCGCATTGGCGCACCGCGGATTCTCTTTGGACGGGCTAGAAAACTCGATGGCGGCCTTTCAATCCGCAGTTGACCTGGGATATCGCTACCTGGAGACGGATGCACACGGGACGTCGGATGGAGTCGCGGTGGCGCTTCATGACGAATCCCTGGACCGCACGACTGACGCGTCGGGCATTGTCGCCGAGCGCTCGTGGAACGACGTCCAGACCGCGCGCATTGGGGGAATTGAACCGGTACCCAGGCTCGAGGACGTGTTGGGAACGTGGCCCGACGTGCGCGTGAATATTGACGTGAAGGGAACCTCCGGCATCGTCCCTGTTGCCCAAGCGATTGAGCGCACGCGCTCACACGACAGGGTGTGTCTTGGCTCTTTCTCCGCGTATCGCCGGCGCGCGACGGAGAAGCTGCTGACGCGGCCCGTGGCGAAGCCGGCGGCGAAGGGCGAGGCGGTCGAGTGGTGGCTCGCCGCCCTCGTGGGCGCGAAGGGATCGGGTGCCCTGGCCGACGTGGACGCTCTGCAAATCCCGTGGCGCTCGGGACGCGTGCGCTTTCTGTCACGACGTCACATTGACGCGGCGCATCGGGCAGGCAAATTCGTGCACGTGTGGACCATCAACGATCCGGCGGAAATGACCGAGCTGCTCGACCGTGGCGTCGATGGCATCGTGAGCGACAGGGCCGATCGCCTAAAGGACCTGCTGATCGCCCGCGGCCAGTGGGCTTAACTGTGGGGCTTCTTTTGACTCAGTCAAAACAACCCCCTACGCTGGAGCGATGACCTCCACTCAGCCCGCGAACCTGACGCCAGGCGGCGCTAGCGAGTTGCGCGCTGCAGGGTTGCGCGTGACGCAATCGCGACTCGCGGTACTCGCCGCGCTGGGAGGAATGCCTCATTCTGGCGCCGATGCCGTGTACGGCAGGGTCAGCAAAAGCCTCCCGAACACGTCGCGCCAGGCGGTATACAACGTGCTGGGCGACCTCGCTCAAGCCGGTTTGGTGCGGCGCATCGAGCCCGCGGGCCAGCCAGGCCTCTTTGAACTTCGGGTGGGAGACAACCACCACCACGTGATCTGCACCAACTGTGGCGTCGTTGCCGACGTCGATTGCACCATCGGTCACGCACCATGTTTGACCCCGGACCGCGACGGTGGCTTCGTCATCACCGAGGCCGAGGTCACCTTCTGGGGAGTGTGTGGCGAATGTCAGGCAAAACCCGTCGAAGAAGCGTTATCTAATTTCATCTCAACGAAGGAGAAGTGACATGACTGAAAAGTTCACCGCGTCCCAGTCCGGCGCGCCGGTTGCCTCGGACGAACACTCGCTGAGCGTCGGCCAGGATGGCCCGATCTCGCTGACTGACCACTATTTGGTGGAAAAGCTTGCGCAGTTCAACCGCGAGCGTGTTCCGGAGCGCGTCGTTCACGCCAAGGGCGGCGGCGCCTTTGGCACCCTGACCGTGACCGAGGACATTTCCCAGTACACTCGCGCCGCACTGTTCCAGCCAGGGGAACAAACGGAAATGCTCGCGCGCTTCTCCACCGTCGCGGGAGAGCATGGCTCGCCCGACACCTGGCGCGACCCCCGCGGATTCGCGCTCAAGTTCTACACGACCGAGGGCAACTACGACCTGGTCGGTAATAACACGCCCGTGTTCTTCATCAAGGACGGCATTAAATTCCCCGACTTCATCCGCTCACAGAAGCGCCTCCCTGGCTCTCACCTGCGCGACAACGACATGCAGTGGGATTTCTGGACTCTTTCTCCCGAGTCGGCGCACCAGGTGACGTGGCTCATGGGAGAGCGTGGCCTGCCGCGCTCGTGGCGTGAGATGAACGGTTATGGGTCGCACACTTACCAGTGGATCAACGCTGAGGGCGAGCGCTTCTGGGTCAAGTACCATTTCATTTCCGAGCAAGGTGTTCACAACCTGACCGGTGACGAGGCGTCACAGCTAGCCGGATCGGATGCCGACCATCACATCCGTGACCTGTACACGCACATCGAAGATGGCGACTTCCCGCGCTGGACGCTGTACATCCAGGTCATGCCCTACGCCGATGCGAAGGACTACCGGTTTAACCCGTTCGACCTCACCAAGGTGTGGTCGCAGGCGGACTACCCGCGCATCAAGGTAGGCACGATGGAGCTCAACCACAACCCGGAAAACTACTTCGCTCAGATCGAGCAAGCGACGTTTGCGCCCTCGAACTTTGTCCCCGGTATTGCTACCAGCCCCGACAAGATGCTGATGGCTCGTATCTTCAGCTACGCCGACGCACACCGCTATCGTGTGGGCACCAACCACGCCGAGGTGCCCGTCAACGCACCCAAGAATGCCGATGTCGCTGGCCACTCGTATTCAAAGGACGGGTCGATGCGCCACCACTTCGCTGCGGCTGACAGCCCGGTCTACGCGCCCAACTCGAAGGGCGGCGCGCACGCCGATCCTGAACTGGCGGACGAATCCGGTGGCTGGGAGACGGACGGCGAGATGACTCGTGCGGCGGCGACACTGCATGGCGAGGACGACGACTTTGGTCAGCCAGGTACGCTCTACCGCGAGGTATTCAACGACGCCGAGCGCCAGAGCCTGCTGGATCAGCTGACCGGACACGTCGGCGCCGTTGTCTCTGACGACATCCGCGAACGTGCGATCCAGTATTGGACCAGCGTTGACGCCAATTTGGGTGCCGCCTTGCGCTCAAACCTTGCAGGCGACGCCCCTGAAGACGCCGGTGAGCCTGGAACGTCAGCTAAGCCGATTGACGGTTAATGAGAACCTCGCTGGCACATGATCGCCAGGGTTGCAAAGGGCCGGACACCGTTGGTGTCCGGCCCTTTTGTCATCTCAAGCGCGAGCACTCGCGCCGACAACTACCCGTCTATCCGTCTCCCCGCTCGCAACCTTCCTAGAAGTACATGAGTGACGATTCTGAGCCGATACCGGCACCCATGTACTTCTAGGACGCGCAAATGGTGTGCGGGGCTGTTGCCAGATTGACTCCGAAGATACGCAGGCGTGTTGACTAGATGAAGAGCGTAGTGCCCGACTCCTGAGCCTCGCCCAGAAAAGTCGCCACTCCAGCGAGTTCGACGCCGTCGACGAGGTCAGAGTGCGCCATCCCCAGCAGATCCATGGTCATAGTGCAGCCGAGCAACCTTGCGCCGTCGGCCTGCGCCGCGCTGATGAGATCGGGCAGCCTTGGCACATTATGCTGCTTCATGACGTTTTGGATCATCGCAGTTCCAGCCCCGGCCATGTGCATCTGTGAGAGCTTGAGCTTGTCCGCACCCCGCGGCATCATTGCCCCAAACATCCTATCCATGAGCGTCTTTTCCCGCTGGGGTGGGTGCGCCTTGCGCAAACTGTTGAGCCCCCAGAACGTGAAGAACATGGAGACTTCCTGGCCCATGGCGAGCGCGCCGTTGGCAATGATGAATGCTGCGATCTGCTTGTCGAGGTCGTCGGAGAACACCACCATCGACAATTTGTTGCCACCGCGACCTGAGGATGCCGCGATAGGCGTCACCCCTCCCTTGCGGAAGGTTGCCGCGTAGCCAGGGCCCTTGGGCTCTATCTCCACCAGGGTGTGTCCATTTTTGGATGCCCACGCTGGCGCATCGAGTGCGAAGCCGGGGTCGGAGACAGTGATGTGGATCTCGTCACCGACGCCAGCCTCCTTCATAGCCCCGGACAGGCGCATGATCGGACCCGGGCAGGCAAGTCCGGTGCAGTCGAGGTCCGTGCGCTGGCCAGTCGCCACCGCGACGGCGGAGGCTACCGAGACCTTCTCCGCGTAGTTCTCTATCGGTAGCTGGGCCTCGTACTCCGTGTTGTCCGTGTCGTGGACGTGCTTGAAAGTAGTGGATCCGCCCGACAGAGTTGCCACGTCCTCGAAGCCGTTTTGCACCAAAATGCGGTGAGCGAGGTATGAACGGAAACCTACGGCGCAGTACAGGCGAATGGGCTGACTGCGATCCCATTCCAAGATGTCCTCACGGAGCGATGCGAGCGGAGAGCTTTGCGCTCCAGGCAGATGCCAGATCCCGTACTCCTGCGCGGTGCGCACATCTACGAGCCGTGCGCCGTCGATCGCCGCGGGGAAGTCCTCCGAGTACCACAACACCAGGTCACCGCGCAGAGTGTTGGATGCCACGAAACCCGCCATGTTGACCGGGTCCTTTGCGGATCCGAACGGTGGGGCATACGCGAGTTCCTGCTCCTCTAGGTCGTAGACCGTGAGACCGGCACGGATGGCCATAGCAAAGAGGTCGAGTCGCTTGTCCACGCCGTCAAAGCCGCAGGCCTGTGCGCCCAACACCCGGCCGGTGTCTGGAGAGAACAGCAACTTGATGTGCATCATCGCGGTGCCGGGATAATAGCCGGCGTGGCCCGAGGGGTGCAGGTGCACCACGCGGTAGTCGACTCCCTCAGCGGTGAGTTGGCGTGCCGTGGCGCCAGTGCCCCCAGCGGTCATGTCAAAGACCTTGACGATGCTGGTCCCCTGGGTGGACTGGTACTCAGTGTCGCGCCCGCAGATATTTTCCGCAGCGACACGTGCCTGGCGGTTCGCGGGCCCCGCGAGCGGGTTGAGGTGCTCCCCGGGCAGGACTGGGTGACGGGTCTCGACACCATCGCCCGCTGCGTAGATCGATGGATCAGACGTTCGCATGTGGGTGTCTACCTTGATGCCACCCCTAGGGCCCAGCACCAGTCCGGCATCTTTCGCAAGCCCCACTGCCGGACGCACGCCAGCAGCGAGGATCACCAGGTCGGCTGCAAGGGTGACTCCAGAGTTCAGTTCTACGGTGACGCGTTGGTCGCTGTCGCTGTCGCTTAGCGGTTGGAAGGCGGCCGCGGCGGTGGACAAGTGCAGGCCGATGCCGCGTGCCCTTAGGTGCTGTTCGACGGGGGCCGCGATCTCGTGGTCGACGGGCGGCAGAATCTGGTCTGACAATTCAACGACGTCCACTTTGACGCCGCGGTGATGGAGGTTCTCGGCCATCTCAAGTCCGATGTACCCGGCGCCGACGACCACTGCGCGCACCACTTCGCGCTTGCCGTTCTTTTGTGCTGTCACGGCGGCGTCAAGCCGGGACTTGATTTTGTCCATGTCGCCGATGCGCCGAAGCACGTGGATTGCTGGGTGGTCGATCCCGAGAAGTGGGGGGCGGACTGCCTCGGCGCCCATGCACAAGGCAAGGTTGTCGTACGACTCCGTGGTCTGGGCGCGAGAGTTTACGTCTTGGACGGTGACAGTCTTGGCTTTGCGGTCGATCCCCACGACTTCCATGCCAAGTCGCACGTCAATGTTGAGGGATTCACGCAGGCTCTCGGGAGTCTGCAAGATCAGCCGAGCGCGATCCTTGATGACCTCGCCAACGTGATACGGCAATCCGCAATTGGCAAATGACACATGGTGGCCGCGTTCAAACACGACAATCTCAGCATGTTCATCAAGCCGGCGTGTGCGAGCCGCTGTAGACGCGCCGGCGGCGACTCCTCCGATGACGATGAGTCTCATGGCATACCTCCCGGGGTATTTGCTTGTTGATCCCAAGGTATGCCCGTTCCCGGACCAAAATTGGGCCCTAGGTCATGCTTCGGGGCGTCGGGTACTCTATTAGTGGCCATCGTTGGCCAAACACCCATCTTTTTATTGCGTAGGCCATCGCCTGCGCCGCCGCAGTGCGCATACCGCATCGGCAGTGAACTGAGGCGAGAACCGTATTCGCCGCCGTGAGGATAGTCATGACGACGAACAACAAGGACAACGCTGCAGCGCCCATTGCAACCGCGACGGAGGCGCGCACACCGACTGGCGTCCCCGAGGTCACGAATGCATGGGGTCGTATCACCCAGCCCAATTCGTGGCAGCGCCCTGAGTGGTTGAGCCCCCGAGTCGCGCGTATCGAGACCTTGTCGGGTCTAGTGGTGGCGCTGGCGCTTATCCCTGAGGCGATTAGCTTCTCGATTATTGCGGGGGTGGATCCACGTGTGGGTCTATTCGCGTCGTTCACCATGGCTATTTCCATTTCGTTCCTGGGTGGCCGTCCGGCCATGATTTCCGCTGCAACTGCGGCTGTCGCGCTCGTCCTTGCCCCGCTATCGCAGGAGTACGGGCTCGATTACATGATTGCCGCGGTCATCCTGGGTGGCAGTATCCAGGTGGTGTTTGCGGTGCTCGGCATCGCCAAGCTCATGCGCTTCATCCCCCGCTCCGTGATGGTGGGGTTCGTCAACGCACTTGCCGTGTTGATCTTCATGTCGCAGGTTCCGCACTTGCGGGACGTGTCCTGGGTTGTGTATCCACTGGTGATTGCCGGGCTGCTCGTCATTACGTTCTTCCCCAAGTTGACGACTGTGGTCCCAGCACCGCTGGTGGCGATCGTGGGACTGACGCTTGTCACCACGATCTTCGCGATTGCAGTTCCGACTGTGGGCGATGAGGGCGCTTTGCCCGAGGGGCTGCCTTCGCTGCTGTTCCCTAATGTCCCGATGAACCTCGAGACTCTGCAGATCATCTTCCCGTACGCGCTGGGTATGGCCGCGGTTGGCCTGCTCGAGTCGCTGATGACGGCAAAGTTGGTTGACGATGTCACGGACACCCACTCGGACAAGACCCGCGAGGCCTGGGGTCAGGGTGCGGCAAACGTCATTACCGGGTTCTTTGGTGGAATGGGTGGCTGCGCGATGATTGGCCAGACCATGATCAACGTCAAGGTGGGCCGTGCCCGCACGCGCTTGTCGACGTTTATGGCCGGGATCTTCTTGTTGATCCTGATCCTTGCCCTTGGGGATATCGTTGCGTCGATTCCCATGGCGGCACTCGTTTCTGTGATGATCTTTGTGGCCTGGGCCACGTTCGACTGGCACTCGATCCGTTGGAACACCCTCAAGCGCATGCCGCGCTCGGAGACCTCGGTCATGCTCTCCACGGTGCTCGTCGTCGTGATCACCCATAACCTGGCGTACGGCGTGGTCGCCGGCGTGCTGCTCGCGAGCATCCTGTTCGCACGCCGCGTGGCCCACCTCGCCACCGTTGTCGGTGGACCAGTGGAGAACGACTCTCGCCGCTACACCGTGACCGGCGAGCTATTCTTCGCCTCATCGAATGACCTCTTCAGCCAGTTCGACTACGCGGGAGACCCCAACACGGTCGTCATCGACATGACGCAGTCCCACGTGTGGGATGCCTCGACGGTGGCGACGCTCGACAGCATCGTCTACAAGTACCAGAACCACGGCAAGACCGTTGATATTCAGGGTCTTAATGACGAGTCGCTTCGCATCCATGACCGCATGTCCGGCCACTTGGGTGGCGGGCACTAGGTCGCCTCCTCGCAACGCCACGCACACCCCAGGCGTTACAACCTGGAGCGGAAGGCGTCCGACGAGTTCGCCTCACAGGTGACCATGTCCGGTTGCTCGCGTATCATGGGCACAGATATACGCGCAGGTGCGCGAGGACCAGAGGAGTCTTATGAACGCGGATGACCGCGCGAACCCCGCCGGTGGGCGCTTTTTCCCGCCGGTAAGCGAAGATGCGGCAGCCCAGAGCGACGCCTCTGCTGCGACTCCTGAGCAGGTTCCAACCTCGGGTCAGGTTCCTACGACGGGTACGGTGCCCCAGCGCACCGCGCTCCGGCCCTCGGCATCGGCGCAGTACGCGACTCGTCCGGGCAGTCGAGCAACGCCAGCGAACGCGACGACGTCGGCCTCCGGCGCGGTTCCCGTGCAGCCGGTTTCCGCACCGCACTCCACCGCGGGCGCGACGCACACTCGGCCCATGCCGGCAACGAGCGCCTTCACAGCAAGTGCTGCCGCGACCATGAACGTCGGCGTGGACAAGCTTAAGGGGTTCGCAACCAAGGCCAAAGAGTCCCTGACGGAGGGCGACGACATTAGTGCCTCACGTAGCAAGGGCGGCCCCCGCAAGGCGCGTGTGCTGCTTTCGCGTATCGACCCGTGGTCTGCGCTGAAGATGGGCTTCTTGCTGTCGATCGCCATCGGAATCATGACCGTAGTTGCAGTCTTCGTACTGTGGAATGTGTTGAACCAGATGGAAGTCTTCACCATGGTCAACGAGTGGATCGTCAAGTTGTTCACCGAGGATCAGGAACTTGACTTACTGCAGTTCACCAGCCTTTCCAAGGTGATGTCCGCGACGGTGCTGTTGTCCATCATCAACGTTATTTTGCTCAGTGCGCTGACCACAATCGGTGCCTTCTTGTACAACATCGTGTCGAGTGTCGTGGGCGGCGTTTACGTCACATTGACCGACGACTAGACCCGCGATCCCCCAGCCAGGGCGCGAGTTTGAGTCTGCGCGCCCGGGTGGGGTATCCTAGGTCGCCGCGGTAAACGTGGCATCAGGGCCCATAGCTCAGGCGGTTAGAGCGCTTCGCTGATAACGAAGAGGTCGGAGGTTCAAGTCCTCCTGGGCCCACTGAGGTGAAACATGAAGAAGTTGTTTTTGCTCGGACTTGCTGTCGTGGCGGGTGCGGTGATCTACACCTGGATTGCTGACAACACCAACCGCGATTTATGGGATGATATTCATCGCAGTATTTGATCTGCGCAGTAACTGATTGAGCGTTCGCGCTCATTCGGGGCCTTAGCTCAATTGGTAGAGCGCCTGCTTTGCAAGCAGGAGGTCAGGGGTTCGATTCCCCTAGGCTCCACAAACACCCTGGTAGACATCAAAATGTCTGCCAGGGTTTTCTGTTTCGGGGCAAACTCGAGAATCACATCGCGGGTTAGCGGCATAGATGTGAGTCTGGCCGCGGTGTGTCGGTGGTGTCATAGTGCTCGCGAAACAAGAAAACCCCCGCCCGAATGGTCGGGGGTTTTCTTGTCTAATTGACTACTTTACGGGTGGCTTCTTGGTTGCAGGCTTCTTTGCAGCCGGCTTTCTCGCCGCGGGGGTTTTCGTCTTGGCCGGAGTGTCCCCCGACTGGTCCGATCCGCTGTCGTCCTCCCAGACGTCCTCCGCGTCGTCGATCGTGCTGACGACCTCGGCGGTGGCGCGCTGGCGAGCTTCATTTGCTCCTTCGCGAACCTTTTTGGCCTCTGACGTCGCGCTGTCCTTGACCCTAGCGGCGGCGGGGCCTGCGACGTTAGCGACCTTCTTGGCCTCTGACACTGCAGTGTCCTTGACTCTGGTGATGGCGGGGCCAGCCTTGTCCGCAACCTTCTTGGCCTCAGCTACGGCAGTGCCCCGAACGCGCCCTGCAGCAGGCAATGCGGTCTCGCGAACCTTCGCGACGGTGGGGCCTGCCTTGACCGTGAGGGCATCACCGGCGGAGGACGCGGCCTCTCCCGCAGAGCCGACAGCCTTCTTAGCTACAGCGGTCGCGGAATCCGCGGCCTTGTTGATGTTGCGGCGCAACTGATCCTTCAACCCGGCATCGGAGGAAAATTCCCATTCTTCGTCGTCGCCGGTCCAAGAATCGCGACCCTGGTCGCGACGTGCCCATGCCACAAGCGCGGCGCCAGCGACGGCAGCAAGTGCAACCGGGATGACAACCTTCGCCCAGCCGTTGCCTTTGTCGTCGTCTTCACGCGCTGCGTCGTCTACGGCAGCCATCACGGCGGGGATCGCCGCGCCGACAATTGCAGCGTGAGCGATATTGGTCCAATCAGTAGCCTTGTCTCCGGCCTTCTTGAAGTAAGGCTCTGCCCTTTGTGCACCCAGGTGATACACGTGTTCGGCGCGGGGTTGTGCCCACTCCTTGGCGGCGTCAAACTGCGGTCCCGCCCACTCCGATGCGCGCCGACTTGCCTTCTTAGCTGCGAGGGTTGCCTGCTTTGCGGCGATCTTCGCCTGCTCTGCGGCTTCCTCTGCCTGCTTGCGGTACTTCTCAGTGTCGATACTGTCGGTGATGCCCTTGTGTGAACGTCCGAACATAATGCCCTCCAAGTCATTAGGGGGTCTCCCTGCGTTCCATCTTGCCACTTTGCGTGCGCGGATGCGAGGGGCATGGAACAATAACCAGCATGATTGCAACTATTCAAACATCAGCCGGTGACATCCGGGTCGAACTTCTTCCTAATCTCGCTCCCAAGACCGTAGAGAACTTCACGGGACTTGCCAACGGGACCAAGGAGTGGAAGGACGCGACCACCGGAGAGACCCGCAATGACCCTTTCTACGACGGCACGGTCTTCCACCGCGTTATCAGCGGCTTCATGATTCAGGGCGGTTGCCCGCTCGGCACCGGCACCGGTGGACCGGGTTACAACTTTGACGACGAGATCCACGCCGAGAACCAGTTCAACGAGCCCTACATTCTCGCCATGGCGAACGCAGGCAAGCGCCCCAACCCCATCACGGGCCAGGCATCGGGCACCAACGGCTCGCAGTTCTTCATCACTTTGGGCGCGACACCTCACTTGAACGCCAACCACACCATCTTTGGCAAGGTTGTTGACGACGAGTCCAAGGCTGTCGTTGACGCGATCGGCGCGACCCCCACCGGTGGTGGCGACCGTCCGCGCGAAGATGTGATGATCACCGGCGTCACCATCGAGGACTAATCACCTCATGACGTCCGATGCTGGGGCAGGCAGCTCCAATTCTGATAGCAACGGGCAGGTAGGCAGTGGCATGAACGGCGCCACGCCCACCTGCCCGCGCCATCCTGACCGGGTCTCGTATGTGCGTTGTCAGCGATGCAACCGGCCCACCTGCCCGCAGTGCCAGCGCCCAGCATCGGTCGGTATACAGTGCGTTGACTGTGTCAACGACGCGAAAAAGGCCCAGCGACCGTTGCGCTCACGGTTGGGCTTTGCTGCGGCGCAGGGACCACCAATGGTCACCTATGTGCTCATCGGGCTCAATGTTGCGGTCTTTGTCTTTGCGCCGCTGTTGATCGGCGACGCATGGGCCGGTTACTTGGGGCTATGGCCCGGTTACACGGCCGAGTTCGGTGCGCAGTATCTCGACGTAGGCGATGATTGGTACCGATGGATTACCTCGGGTTTTGTCCACTTCGGATGGCTGCACTTGGGCATAAACATGTTCGTGCTGTGGCAGTTCGGTAGTCAGCTGGAGCCCGCGCTGGGCCGTGCGCGGTTTGCCGCGCTTTATGCCGTTTCACTGCTAGGCGGCAGTCTATCGATCGAGTTGCTCGCGTCTTCTGGGGTGCACGGTGGCGCATCTGCTGCCGTCTTTGGGCTGATAGCCGCGTATGCGCTTGTCCTTAAGCGCCTCCAGTTGCCGTTCCAGTCGCTGCTCGCGACGGCGGGTATCTGGCTCGTGGTTGGGTTTGTGCTGCCAGGAGTGTCGTGGCAGGGCCACCTTGGTGGCGCAATCGTCGGCGCGCTGACGATGCTGGTGATGTTTCGCGGCGTTGACAAGCGGGAATAACAACGGTGTAGTTATCCCCACCGTTGTCCACAGCGGGGGATAACTACACGCGTGTAACTCTTGCTACTTCCACTTGGTGAACAGCACCATCGCACTCGCGAGGAACGCGAAGCCGATCACCAGATTCCAGTTGCCGATCGGCAACGGATAGTTGCCGCGCGCGATGTAGTACGTGACAATCCACACGGGGCCTAGAATCACCAGCGTGACGGCCGTAGGGACGAGCCACGTGGGGTTTTCCGAGCCGGGCTTACCGACGTCGCGCGGCGCCTTGTAGTCATTTTTCTGGCGCTTCTTCGAGACGGCCACAGTGCACTCCAAAAATATAGAAGTCCGCGTCATGCGGATGAGGACTGGCACTAGCGTACCTAACGAGTGCGCGAGGCCGGTCATCGGCACGGGCGCGCTCCCGTAATCTGGTCGTACTATGTCCCCTGAAACTGACGCGGCAAGCTCGCATAGAGCTGTGCGTTCGCAGCCAGCGTGGGCTGTGATCGTTGGCTTGCTAGGCGAATTGTTGATCATCGCCGGCGTCGTGCTTGGGCTCTACGTGGTATGGCAACTGTTCTACACGGACATCGAGGCCAACGCGACGCAGCAAGAGGTCGTGGAAAGCCTTGATTGGGTCGCACCCATCGACGCAGGGTCCGACGGCGGCGTCACGATCATTCCCGACAGCCTCAAATTCGGTCTCGACAGCGCAGTTTCGATGGAAGAGCCTGGCCTCGCGGAGACATTTGCCACGATGTATGTGCCGCGCTGGGGATACGACTACGTCAAGCCAATCTCCCAAGGCGTGACCCGCACGGATGTGCTCGACACGCTCGGCATCGGTCACTATCCCGGGACCGGAATGCCTGGCGCACTTGGCAACTTCGCGATCAGCGCGCATCGGACTACTTACGGCAAGCCGTTCAACAAGATTGCGGACCTCAAGCAGGGTGATGCGCTCGTGATTGAGACAAAGGATGCGTGGTACGTCTACCGCGTCACCGAGTGGGAGATTGTGCAGCCCACCCAGGTCGAGGTTTTGGCGCCAGTGCCCAACCAGCCGGACGCAGCGCCCGACGACCGCTACATCACGCTGACCACCTGTCATCCGATGTATTCCGCTGCGAAGCGGTGGATCACATACGGTGAGCTTGAGTACTGGGCGCCGCACGATGCGGGAGTGCCCGCGGAAATTGTGGAGGACGCATCGTGATATTTCCGTGGGTGTGGCGAGTATTACCGGGCCCGGCGTGGTTCAGACTGCTGGTACTGCTTGCGGTGATTGCCGCGCTCGTGTTCGTATTGTTCGAGTACGTGTTCCCGTGGTTTTCCGTAGAATTTGGAATCCAAGACCAAAACATCGAGCAAGGGCAGGCGCCATGACCCGCATCCTGGTGGTAGATAACTACGACTCGTTCGTCTACACGATCGTGGGCTATTTGCGTCAGATGGGCGCCCAGACAGTGGTGGTGCGTAACGACGCGCTCGCCGATGCGGGAGCGATTGCCGATTACGATGGCGTCCTCATCTCCCCCGGACCTGGCACACCCGCTGAGGCGGGCGATTCCAACGACGTCATCCGCGCGTGCGCCGCCTCCGGCACAGCGATGCTTGGCATCTGCTTGGGCCACCAAGCGCTTGCCGAGGTATTCGGCGGAGTCGTCAGCCATGCGCCCGAGCTGATGCACGGCAAGACCTCAGATGTGATTCACGATCAGAGCTCCGTCATGGTGGGCCTGCCGTCGCCGTTCACCGCGACGCGCTACCACTCGCTGGCCGTCGAGGACGGCACCTTCTCCGACGAACTCACCGTCACCGCCCGCACGCAGAACGGCATCATCATGGGCCTGCGCCATGTGTCACTGCCTCTGCACGGGGTCCAATTCCACCCTGAGTCGGTCCTGACCGAAGGTGGACACCGCCTGCTGGCCAACTGGCTCGAGGTGTGTGGGATGCCCGATCCTGAGGCTCGCTGTGCGGGATTGTCCCCGCTGGTGCGTAAGTAATCCTCGCTGGCGACTGCCCCGGTTACGCCCAGCCGAACGATGGCGTTACGCCCCAGCCCTGGTAGATCAGAATCAGCAGGATCGTGACGAGGAAGCCGACGGGCTGATTGAGCCACAAGAACGTCTTCCACCCACGGTTGGCGTCCTGGCACGTGTCATCGCTCACGCGCACGAACCGCGCCACCGATGCGGCGTAGGCCAGCGGCAAGACCGCCGCGAGGATCCCGGGCCACGGCAGGAACAGCAGCAATGCAGCCGCCAGCACGTACATGGCCAAGGCGAACCACACCGTGGTCCGCGCTCCCATGACGGTGGCTATTGAGCCGATTCCACCCTCGCGGTCCGCTCTCACGTCCTGCACAGCGCCAAAGGCGTGGCTGGCCATGCCCCACGCAATGAACGCCGCCCATACTGGCCACACTGACTCGTCCGTCAACTGCGCGCCGGTGAGCACGAGGCCGTAGAGCAGCGGGCCCGTAAAATGCAGCGCGGACGTAAGGGAGTCGACAAAGGGGCGCTCTTTGAAGCGCAGTTCTGGCGCCGAGTAGGCGATCACCCCGAACACGACCAGCAGCAGAGTCGCCGCGCTTGGGCCGCCGCCCTGGAAGAGCAGCCACAGCATCGGCGGGATGACGAGCACGGCCGATGCGATGAGGATGGATCGGTGGATACGCCGCGCGCGTTCGCGGTCCCGAATGACGTCGCCTTCGATGCCGCCCTTGCGCGGGTTAGCGAGGTCCGATTCGTAGTCGAAGACGTCGTTGACGCCGTACATCAGCAAGTTGTACGGGATGAGAAAGAACAGGGTGCCGACGATGAACACGGCGTCGATGCGGTGCGTCACCATCAGGTACGCGGCGGCAAACGGGTACGCGGTGTTGACCCAACTGATAGGGCGCGAAGCCTTGACAATGGACCCGATCATTGCTTTACCTCCGGAGCCGATCCGGCGGCGCTGACGCGTCCCAGCCTTATCCACACGGCAGGGATCAGCATGACGGCGCCGAGCACGTAGGCGAAGTCCTCGATCGGGGCGTGCCCGATTCGCAGGCCGCTGATTTTGGCATCGGCGTAGGCCACGATGTCGAGACCCACAATCACGTTGTCGAAGACGGCAGTCAGGGCGATGAGCGTCAGTGCGGTCAATACCAGCGGGCGCGCAGGCAGGCGCCGCAGGGCTCCCACGGTCAGCGCGGCGAGCAGGGTGAGCACGGCCAGGGACAGCACCACATACGTCATTGCGTTGCCCCCGAGACCTGACGGCGGGACAAAGTGAGCCACAACAGCAACGTCTGGTAGCACAACAGGGTCAAAAACAGCAGTTCCTCGATCGGGACCTCGGGTAGCATCGTGAGTCCGGTGAGATACGGCGCGCTGCCAATGAAGAAGATGCCAAGTCCCACCCCGGCGATGTCCCAAGCCAGGAATGCGATGACGGAGATGCCCACTGTCGCCAATGCGCGACGCGGCTCAGCGAAGACTCCGATGCGGTTCCGCCAGTCGAGCACGACAAGTCCAGCTAGCGCGAAGAGCAGGCCGATCAGGTAAAGCCAGGACGTCACGACGTCAGCTTCGGGGCATCATCGGCGGGTGAGGTGGACGATGCCGCAGTTGGCTCCGTCAGGGTGGACCGCTGTGCGCTCGCAAGGCGGGAGATGTCGCCCAGCACGTCCTCGCGTCGGGAGCGGGCAAGGAAGCCACGCGGGGCGGGCGTCGGCAACGGCCCAACGTCGGTGGCCCCTAATAGGCGCTTGGCTACGAGTTCGGCGCTGATGAGGCACATTGGCATGCCGATGCCTGGGGTCGTCGAAGACCCGGCATACAAGAGGTTGGGAACTTTAGCTGACACGTTCGCGGGGCGGAACATTGCTGACTGTCGCAGTGTGTGCTCGAGGCCAAGCGCAGATCCGCGCCAGGTGCCGAGCTCTGTTGCGAAGTCGGACGGAGTCGTCACCCGGTAGATGGTGGTGCGCTCGAGTAGGTCAGGGACCTTTGCCCAGTCCGCCACCTGCTGAAGGTAGGCTTTCGCGGCGTCGTGGAGTGTCGCACGGCTGAGGTCAGTCGCGCCAAGTTCCGGGTCCGCCGGAAAGGGAACCAATAGCACCAGGTTCTGGTACCCGGCTGGCGCGGCATCGGGGTTCGTGGCGCTGACACGGGCCGCATAGATCGACGCGGGGAACGGGACCGTGAGTTCACCGCTACCTACGATCGAATCAAAGTTCTTGTCCCAGTCTCGCGTGAAGAACAGCGAGTGGTGAGCAAGTTCCGGCAGTTCGCCCTGAACACCGGCCATGACCAACAGTGCGCTGATGCCCGGTTGGCGGCGCTTCCACTTGCGCTCGGGTTGCCACTGGTGAGGTGCGTCCAGCAGCTGTGTCTCGGTGTGGTGCATGTCTGCACCGCTCACTACGGCGTCGGCTGGAAGGGTCGCTCCATCAATCTCTACGCCGGTGGCAAGCCCGTCCTCTCCTACGACGATGCGCGTGGCCGGGGTAGATAGGAGAATGTCCACTCCCTCGTCCCGTGCAACCCGGTCGAGCGCCTCGATCAGTGAATAGAGCCCACCACGCGGGTAGCGCACGCCATCGGTGAGGTCGAGGTGGCTCATAAGCGAGAAAAGAGAAGGTGCACGGTTGGGCGAGGAGCCCAGGAAGACTGCGTGAAAACCGAGGATCTGGCGTAGTCGCGAGTCGCGCACCTTGGAGGCGATCCTGGAGCCGAGCGAGCGTGTCAACAGGCTCGCCAAGCGCGGCAGTGAGGAGACGACCTCGCGGTTCGCAACCGTGAGCGGGTTCTGGAACGTCGAGTAAAGGAAGCGATCAAGGGCGAGGTCGTAGAGTTCCTTCGCCTGTACGGCGTAGTCGCGCATCGCGTCACCGTCGCCAGGGCTCATGGCATTGAAAGTCGCATAGTTCTTCTCCGCGTCCGCCACGACATCCAAGGGGTCCTGCGCCGATGCGGCATCGTCGCCCTCAAAAAACACCCGGTAGCGCGGATCCAGGTCAATGAGGTCAAGCTCCTCCTCGACGTCGCGACCCATCAGTGCGAAGAACTGTGTGAAGGCTTCTCGCATGAGGTACCAGCTGGGCCCGGTGTCGAACGTGAAACCGTCGACCTCTAGGCGGCCAGCCCTGCCGCCTAGTTGCGCATGGCGCTCAAGCAAAGTGACCTGCGCGCCGCCGCGCGCCAACAGTGCGGCGGTGGCAAGTCCACCGATTCCGCCTCCGATCACCACAATGCGGGGTCCGACGGGGCGAGTCACGAGGTGCTCCAGGGCCAGGCATTGCGCGCTGCAATAGCGAGTTTGGCGGGATGAGGCACTCGCACACGGGTGGTGACGAGTTCCGCGGCGGGGGTTGCTGCGATGTCATTCAAGAGCCGCGAGTAGATGTCGATAGTGGTCCTCACCGCAACGCGAGCCCGGCGCGGCAGGACCGGCAGACAAGACTCAGCTGCGACGATATCCGCGCGGCAGTCGGCCACCAGCCCAACGAGCTGCGAGTCCGACAGCGTAGATGCGGTGATCCCCGGGAAGTAGGAGCGCCCCAGTTGCTCGTCATCCATGGCGAGGTCTCTGAGGAAATTGATCTTTTGATACGCCGCCCCAAGTCGCCGCGCGCCCACCACCGCATCCGCGGGCAGTGGCCGTGCACCCTTGGCGGTGTTAAGGAAGACCGCAAGGCACATTTCCCCCACTACTTCGGCAGACCCAAACACGTATCGGGCGAACGACTCCGCGTCGTGGGCGTGAGGGGAGAGGTCCATGCGCATTGAGGCAAAGAACGGATCTGTCTGGTCTTGCGTGATTCCCACCGCGCGCGACGTCACCCCAAAGGCGTGGGACACCAAGTCGGTAGAGAAGTGCCCGCTCATCGCACCCTGGACAGAGGATTCAAAGCCAGCCAGAACAGTGCCAGCATCGCTTCCACGGTAAGTGTCGACGACCTCGTCGGCCACGCGCACCATCGCATAAATGCTCTCGATATGGCGACGCATGGCACGTGGAAGCAGACGCGCTCCCAACCCGAAAGAAGTCGAATAGCGGCGTATTACTTGGCCAGCGGCCGCCTGCGCGGCATCGTCGTATTGCGCGAGCGACGTGGTGTTGTGGTGGTGCACGCGGCGGCGCGAACCAGTCATGACGTGCGAGCCTCGAGAATGTCGATCAGTTGGTTGAGGTAGCCGGACAGCGGTGCGGACACACGCTCGGTCGCCGTGCGGCGTGCGGACCGCGCGTGCTGGCGAGCGACGCGCAGTGCCTTCGCGCGGGCGCCAGAGTCCTCCAGGACACGACGTACCTGGCTGGCCCCTACCTCGTCGAGCGCTGGGTTGCCGATGCTGCGGGTGAGGATTTCGATTCCGGTAGCGTCCGCGAGTTCAAAACCTTGGCGGAGCAATTCCGTCCGCTTGCCGGCGCGCAGATCCGATAGCACGGACTTACCGGTGACGTTGGGGTCGCCAAACACTCCCAAGTCGTCGTCCACTAACTGGAAGCTGAGCCCGAGTGCAGTGCCGATCTTGTCGAGGTGGCTGACCATGGTGGGGTCAGCGCCCGCCAGTTGTGCACCCGCATGCAGCGGCACGACGAACGAGTACCTTGCTGTCTTGAGTTCTGCAATCAACAGAGAGTTGGCTTCGCTGGGCCCGGACACGTTCGCGTACATGTCAAGGAGTTCGCCCGCGATTGTTGCGCGGATCGCACTGGTGATGAGGTCCAGACATGCGATGCGGTGGTGAGCGGGGAGCGAGGCACGGGAGATGAGGTCATAGGCAGAGGAAAGTGCGAGATCGCCACCCAGCAATGCAGCAGCCTGAACGTGGTCCTCGACTTGATCCTGGTTGAGGTGTGATGGGGAGAGTTCGGCGCGCCGGGTGCCAGCCACATTGGGGCGCCCGCGGCGCACCTCATCGTGGTCCAGAATGTCGTCGTGAATCAGCATCGCGGTGTGTAGCATTTCCATGGCTGCGGCCACCGGCACGATAGCGTCGGGATCCTCGCCGCCCAAACCAGCATAGGCAGCCATCGTCAGCGATGGGCGCAAATTTTTACCGCCCGCAAATTGATTTCCGATGCTCTGCCACAGGGCGCGGTAGTCCGATCCGGCCGAGGGAAGTTCGCACATTGCGGCAGTGACGTGCTCCTCAAGCGCGCTCGTCACCGCGGGAAGGTGAGCCTCGACAAATCCGTGGAGGCCGTCGGCGGTGCGCACAGGCGTCGTCATCACAGCAGTGTAGACAATGCCGCGTCACCATTGATTCCCGGACGCGCGAATTGATCGTGAGCCGCGACCGGGAAACCTTTAGCGGTTACGGAACCGGAATTGGTAATACCGGAGGCGTAGGAGTGGGGCTTGGCTCTGGGGCAACGTACTTGCCAATGTCCAGCGTGACGTTGGTACCCGCTTTGACTTCGATACCCGCCGACGGGTTTTGAGCGATGACTAATCCGTCCTTGCCCTCGTCTTCGGTGGTGACTTCGCGGGCAGTGGAGGTGAGTCCGGCATCGGACATCTTCTTTTCCGCATCCGAACGGTTGTCTCCGATAGCATCCGGCACATTCACGGTAGTGGGTGCCGTCGCGACGACGAGTTCTACCGTTGAGCCGCGCTCGACCTTGCCTGCGCCGGGGCTTTGTTCAAGCACCTCCCCGGCAGTTTTTGAGTCATCCTCGCGGTCAGTGACTGACGCGATGAGTCCGACCTCGGTGAGCTGGGCGCGAGCCTCGTCTTCCTTCAGACCAATTAGGTTCGGTAGGTCGACCTCACCGCTGGAGACGTACAGTTTCACTGATTCGCCGCCTTCAAGCTCGGTTCCGTCTGTGGGGTCAGTTCTGATGACGCGATCCTTGTTGGTATCAGCATCATCCTCGACGATCACCTCGCCAACGACCAATCCTGCGTCCGTGATCCTCTTAGTGGCGTCCCCCTCAGTGAGTCCCTTAACGCTTGGGACGACCACGGCATCGGGCCCGGAGGACACGTAGACCACAACGGTGGTGCCAGCCTCGACGGAGCGTCCCGCAGTGGGCTCGCTGCGGATGACGATGTCCTGATCAACCTCTTGACTTGCTTCAGAGATGAAGTCACCGATCAGATCGACCTCAGCCAAAGCAGCAGCGGCTTCCGTTTGCGTCATAGTGACCAGGTCGGGCACGTCAACGGTGACGACCTCAGGAACATCTGGGCCTCGCGTGGCGAACACGATGAGCGCGGTGATGAGTGCGATCGCCAGAAGTGCGGCCCCGGCGAGCAGTAGGTAGCGGTTGCGCTTGGCGCGACGCTCCTCTTCTTCGTCATACTCCTCGTCAACAAGAAGAGTCCCGCTCATGGGCGTGGGGGCGCCGGCCGCCGGGGCCACTGCCGCCCACGGTGCCGAGGCCGGTCCGGCGGCAGGCCCACCCGATGCGGGCATGATGGCCGTCGCAGACGTTTCCGGCCCGCCAGGGGTAGCGGGCATTTGCTGAGTCTGTTGAGCAGCGATCTGCTCGGGAGTCATCGCGCCAGCGGCCGCGGCAGCCACCCCAGCGACTCCGGCGCCTGCTGCGGCTGAGCCGAGCGCTATGCCACCGATCGGTGCTTCTCCGGCCATCACGCCGCGCAGGTCGGTGAGGAACTCCTGGGCGGATGAGTAGCGATCGTCACGGCTCTTGGCAAGAGCATGCAGTACGACAGTGTCGAGCTCCGCGGGGATGTCGGAGGCAAAGTCCGACGGCTTGGGCGGAGCTTCGCGAACGTGCTGGTACGCCACGGACACCGGTGAGTCGCCGATGAACGGAGGGCGTCCGGTGAGCAACTCAAAGAGGAGGCAACCAGTCGAATAAAGGTCGGAGCGGGCGTCCACGTTCTCACCACGTGCCTGCTCGGGAGAGAGGTACTGAGCCGTGCCAACGACAGCCTGGGTCTGCGTCATGGTGTTGCCAGCATCGGCGAGCGCGCGGGCGATGCCAAAGTCCATGACCTTGACGGCGCCGGTGGGGGTGAGCATGACGTTCGCGGGCTTGATGTCGCGGTGCACGAGTCCAGCGTGGTGCGAGTACTCGAGCGCGTTCAGCACGCCAGCAACAATGTCAACGGCTTCGTCAATGGGGGCGGCTACGTCACCCTTCAGGATGTCGCGAACCGTGTGGCCCTCGACGTACTCCATGACGATGAAGGGGACGGCCTGCGGGTTGCCGAGGTCACGCACGATCGTGTCTTCGCCGGTGTCGTACACAGCAACGATCGACGGGTGGTTGAGTCCGGCGGCGGACTGCGCTTCGCGTCGAAAACGGGTTTGAAACGACGGGTCCCGGGCCAGGTCGGAACGCAGGATTTTAATGGCGACGGTGCGCCCAAGGCGCGTGTCATAACCGATGTGGACCTCGGCCATTCCGCCACGGCCGATGAGGTCACCGATCTCGTAGCGACCGGCGAGGATCTGCGGTTCGTCGTTCATGTGTCTTCCTTACATCCCTAAAATCAGGGTTCGAGTACTCGCGAGTATTGTCGCACTGATGCCACTCAACGCGGCGCTGCGGGTCTATCGGGGTGAGGTCGGTAACTTTTTGGGGCGATGCTGGGCGGCATGGCTCGCCGTGGCGCGGACCGATCTTCTCCCGGCATTACGGTACCGGGCTGACCATCCAGCGCTGCCGACGCGTTGGGCCCAGGTGACTCGTCGTGCGCCAATGGGTCCAGCGATGGGGGCTCAAGGTTCAGCGAGGCGAGGTGCGATTCCAATTCGGCGGCACTCTTGAAGCGTTTGCGCGGATTCTTCTCTAGCAGGTTCATAATTACTGCTGTCATCGGCTTGCTCACCGTGGCTGGAAGGGTAGGCACCTCGTCGTTCACCTGTGCGATGGCGATATCTACTGCGCTCGCGGCCGTAAAGGGACGCTTGCCGTTGACGGACTCGTACGCGATGATGCCAAGCGCGTAGAGATCGGAGGCTGCGGTCGCCACCTTCCCGAGCGCGAGTTCTGGAGCAAGGTACTGCGCCGTACCCATGACCATACCGGTCGCGGTGAGCGCGGTTTGATCCGTGCCGCGAGAAACACCAAAGTCGGTGATCTTCACAAGGTCGCCTGCCTGCACCAATAGGTTCCCCGGCTTCACGTCACGATGCATCACCCCAGCATCGTGTGCGGCCTGAAGTCCGTTACACGTGTGGCGAAGCATCGTGACGAGGCGTCGCTCATCGAGCGTGCGCTCGCGTTCAAGGATGGTGGACAGCGGTTCCCCCTCGACGAGCTCCATGACGAGGTAGGGCGTTCCATCAACCTCCCCATAGTCATAGACCTGCGCGATGTTGGGGTGTCGCAAACCAGCTGCGTTCTTGGCTTCGTTGCGAAAGCGCTTGAGGAAGGTTTCGTTCTTCGCGGCGCCGTCCTTGAGGACCTTGACCGCAACCTCGCGGTCCAATTCGCCGTCCGCGCCGCGCCAGACCTCACCCATGCCGCCTGCGGCGAGCAAAGAGCGCAGCACGTAGCGCCCACCCAGGGTGGTGCCGGGCTGCAGGCCACCCATCAGCCATCCCCGTTCAGCGCAAGGGCAGCCTTGAGGACGGCCTTGCCGATCGGCGCAGCAACCAGCCCGCCGGTGGCTTCCTGGCCCGCGACGCCGCGGTCGCCACCGTTCTCCACGAGTACGGCAACGGCGATGGTCGGGTTGTCCGCGGGGGCAAAGCCGACAAACCAGTTATGAGGAGGGGTATCCTGCCCCGTCTCCGCAGTACCAGTCTTGCCCGCGACGTCAACACCGTCGATGCGGGCAGCCGTACCCGTACCGGATTCCACGACGCCCACCATCATCGCGGTGAGTTTGTTGGCGTCGGTGCGGGTCATGGGCGTCGAGTAGACCTCGGGCTCCGTTTGCTGGATGACGCGTAGGTCCGGGGCTCGGACTGTCTTGACGAGGTAGGGGGTCATGAGCTCACCGTCGTTCGCGATGGCCGCAGCCACCATCGCCATCTGCAGCGGCGTGGCTCTGTCGTCATACTGGCCAATCGAGGCCATCGCGGTTTGCGCCTCGTCCGGGTCTTCCGGAAGGCGCGATGCCGCTGCGCTCAAGGGGATATTGATCTGGCTAGTCCAACCAAACTCTTTGGCTTTTCGCTCAATGACTTCCCATGACAGCGACATGCCGAGGTTGGCGAAGGCGGTATTGCACGAGATGCGCAGTGCGTTCTCAAGCGTGGTGGTGTCGCCAGAGGCGCACTTTGCGCCGCCGTAGTTGCCTATCGTGGAACTTGAATTCGGCAGGCTGAGTTCTTCCGGCGCGTAGAGCTCGCTGTCGGGCTCGTAGCCAGACTCAAGAGCTGCAGCTGCCACCACGAGCTTGAAGACCGATCCGGGCGCATACGTGTCTCCGGCGATGGCGCGGTTGATCAGCGGGCCACCCTCCTCAGCGAGCAGTTTTTGGTAGTTTCCGTTGACCTCGGACGTGTCGTGCCCGGCTAGCAGTGAGGGGTCGTAGGTCGGCGACGTCACCATTGCCAAGATCTCGCCGGTGGTCGGGTCTATCGCGACGACGGCGCCACGCTGGTCACCCAATGTGTCTGTGGCGACTTGCTGGAGCGTTGCGCTGAGCGTCATTTCTACCGAGGCACCCTCCTGCTCGCGGCCGGCGAACAGATCTCCGAGCCGGTTCCAGAACAGAGCATCGTCTGAGCCGTTGAGCAGACTGTTCTCTGCCTGCTCAAGTCCCGTACGACCAAACACGATCGAGTAGTACCCGGTTGCCGCGGCGTAGAGCGGACCATCGTTGTAAGTGCGCTGGTAGTTGAAGGGGTCGTTGACGGGCTCGGAGACGACAATGGTGTCGCCATCGACGATCAATGGTCCGCGGAACGTGCCATACTCGCGGTACAGCGTGCGCACGTTGCGGGCATCCGCGTTGAGAGCATCGGCGTTGACTACCTGGATCCACGACGCGGCTGCCATCAGCACCAGGAACATCACCAGGATGACGACGCTGAGGCGCCGCACTGGTTCATTCATTTACGACACCTCCTGCGTGGGCCGGCGAGCTTGATCCGAAATCCGTAACAGCAGGCCGATGACAATCCAGTTGGCGAGCATCGATGACCCCCCGTACGCGAGGAAGGGGGTGGTGAGCCCGGTCAGCGGGATAACACGCGTCACCCCGCCTACGACAATGAAGACCTGCAGCGCGAGTGCGAATCCAAGACCTGCCGCAATGAGTTTGCCAAATCCGTCGCGTACACCAATCGCCATGCGCATCGCGCGCTGGACAAGGATGACGTACAGCGTGAGGATCGCCATCAGTCCAGTAATGCCGAGTTCCTCGCCCATCGACGCAATGATGAAGTCCGATTCGGCGTACGGCACCAGGTCGGGACGTCCCTCGCCAAGCCCGGTACCGAGCAGGCCGCCAGAGGCCATGCCAAAGAGCCCGCGGACCAGTTGCTCTGAAGAGCCAGAGGAATACACGACGGGATCGAGAGCATGCAGCCAAGCGTCGTAGCGCCTCGCTACGTGATCAAACACGGTGCCGGCGATTGCCGCTCCGGCGACAAACATCCCTAGCCCGACGACTACCCAGCTCATTCGTTCGGTGGCAACGTAGAGCATCGCCAGGAAGATGCCAAAGAAAAGTAGTGAGGTGCCCAGGTCTCGCTCGTATATCTGCACGAGCATTGCGGCGGCCCACACCATGGCCAGCGGTCCCATGTCGCGCGGGCGCGGGAAGCGCATGCCTAAAAACTTGGGGCCCGCCAGCGCTAGCGTGTCCCGATTTGTCACCAAGTAGCCGGCGAAGAAGATCACGAACGCGATTTTCGCGAACTCGCCGGGCTGTAGTGAACGCCCGAAAAGGCTGATCCAAATGCGCGCACCATTGATTTCAGTACCGAGCCCAGGAACCAGCGGCAGCAGCAGCCCGATCAGCCCGATCACTCCGGCGGTATAGGTGTAGCGGCGCAGCACCCGGTAATCGCGCACCACCAGCAGCACGCCAATCATTAGCGCGGCACCCAGAATGGTCCACCCTAGCTGGACGTCGCCAAAGGAAGTATCGCGACCACGGGCAGCGTAGGCAAAGTCGATGCGGCGAATCATCGCCAGGCCGATGCCGTTCAGGGCAAAGACCGCAGGCAACAGAACCGTGTCGGCGGACGGTGCGTAGCGCCGCAGTACAAGATGGCAGACGGTGGCGAGCAGGACTGCCGCTGTGGCGTAAGTTCCGAGTTCGCCAAGTTCCAGCACGTCCGCGTGATAATCGACTAGTCCGCGCGCAAGCACGGAGATCAAGACCGCCAATGAAAGCAGTGCGATTTCGAAACGCCGCCCGCTATGAATGCGGATCTCGGCGACTGTAGCCACTACCGATCCGCCTCGAGTGCGCCGACTAGCTCGTACGCGTCCGTCACCCCGTCAACCCGAATCGTGTCGGAAATGCGATCACGCTCGAACGGAGCAAGATCGTCCATGGACACGTTTGTGTCCGTCACCAGTGTGTGCAGATTGAAGGGACCGACGTCGCCCGGAACGCCCCGGAAGATCGCTACCTGGTTGTTGTTTTCACCCACGTAGTGCTGGGTCTGTGTCCAGGCGTATCCACCCCAGGCGGCCGCGACGACCGCCAGTAGGGCGACGGCGGGAAGAAGCCATGGCCGGATTCCCGGCCAGCGAGTAGCCCATGGAGATGGCTCCTCGTCGTCGTCGGGTTCGGCGCGGGTGGCAAGTCGCGCGGCCTTACCTGCGGCGCCTGTTCCACCTTGCGAAGGCCTGTTGCGGTCGCGCGCTGCGGAACCAACCACCTGTGCGCCGGTGGCAGGGCCAACGCCGTCGGGAGAGGCGTCGATGTCAACAATGTCGCCAATGATGCACGTGACATTGTCAGGTGCGCCGGCGGCGAGCGCCAGGCCGACCAGCGCATCGGCGCAGTCTGCCGGATGTTCCACCTCGAACATCGTTCGTTGAATGGTGTCGCGGCTGACGACGCCGGATAGTCCATCGGAGCACAGCATCCAGCGGTCCCCGGGGCGAGTCTCGCGCACGGAGATATCGACTGGCACGTCGGCGTCGATGTCGCCCAGTACGCGTAGCAGCATCGACCGCTTGGGGTGATTCTCCGCGTCGGCAACCGATAGCCGACCGGTGTCAACCAGGTGCTGAACAAAACTGTGGTCGGTTGTGACTTGATCGAATTCCTCGCCGCGTAACAGGTAGGCGCGCGAGTCGCCGATGTGCGCCATGGCAAGCGAAGATCCGGAGCGCAACAGCGCAGTGACGGTCGTGCCCAGGCCGGAAAGTTCGGGATCGTTCTTCGCCCGCGCCACGATTTCCGTGTGGGCGTCCGCGATCGCGTCCTTGAGTTCGTCGAGCGCCTCGTCCGGTCCTAGCGCCTCGCCGTCGAGTTCGGCTAACCTGCCGACGACGATTGACGATGCGATGTCTCCACCGGCAGCGCCACCCATGCCGTCCGCGACCAAAAGCAGGTGAGCTCCGGCGAAGCCAGAGTCCTGATTGTTCGCGCGCACCAGGCCGACGTCCGAGCGGGCCGCAAAGTCGATTCCTAAAAACATGTCACGCTCTCAATTCGATGGCGGTTGCGCCGAGCGAGATGCGGTCGCCTTTGCGGAAAGGAACCGGGTCGTCGACACGGCGGTTGTCGATGAATGTGCCGTTGGTGGAGCCGAGGTCCTCGACCATCCACTCGCCGTTGTCGGGAAAAATGCGGCAGTGTCGAGAGGAGCAATAGTCGTCCTCGATCACTACGGTGCAGGTTGGCGCGCGGCCCACCAATACGGGGGCGCTTCCCAAGGGAACGGTGGTGCCCTTAAGAGGACCTGCAGTCACGGCTAGGTGAGCCGAGGTGGACGTGCTGGCGAGCATGCCGCCAGCACGTATGCCCGTAGTGGAACGGGAGGGGGTTGCCATTTTCTCTGCGCGCGTGGGTCCCTTGCGGCGTTGCAAACCTTTGCCGCGGGAAGTGACACGAGTGCCGTAGAGGTCCGAGCGCAATACGCCAATGGCTGCCAGGACCAGGCCCCACAACAGAATAAGGAACCCCAGTCGCAGCAGGGTGATTGAGATCTGGCTCATCGCCTAGCCTTCTCCGTCCGCGGCAAGCCCATCCCAGTACATAATGGTGGTGCGCCCAATTGTGATGGCGTTGCCGTCAAGTAACGTCACCTCATTGATTCTCTGATCTTCCACGAACGTACCGTTAGTTGAGCCCAAATCCGTGAGGATAGTGCCGTGGCCGGTGGTTTCGAAGCGAATGTGTTGGCGTGAGACGCCGCTGTCGTCTACAACGATGTCCGATTCGGACCCACGGCCGATGACGGTGAGTTCGCCCGTGAGGTTGTATCGCACCCCGTCGATGTCCAGGAGCGGATACCGAGAGCCCGCGTCATGGCGAGTCACTGGCGCGACCGGGCCACGCGTTGTGCGTGACACCACGGCGTACCGGCCGGTGGCAAGCGACTCATCCGTGGTGAACTCCACGTTGACTGCGCCTACGAAGTTGTAGCGCTGACGTTCGGCGTGCTCCTGGAGTGAGTCTTCGAGCTCGTGCTCGAGCGCTGCCTCTCCCCACTGCGACACCGTTTCGTAGTCGGATGGCGACAGCGAGACCGAATATTCGTTGGGAGTCACGGTGCGGTTGCGGTCTACCGCCGCCGCCCTGGTATCTGCTTCTCGCTTAAGTGCCGCCGCGAGTTCCACCGGTTTCACGCCTGACTTGAACGTCTTTGCGAACGCCGTTTGCACAGCGTTCTCTACGCCCTTCTCGAACCGGTCTAGTACGCCCATGGTCACATCGTATATGGGACACAATTCGTGTTAGAGTTTCCCGGCGCGCGCGAGTGGCGGAATTGGCAGACGCGCACGGTTCAGGTCCGTGTGTCCGAAAGGACGTGGGGGTTCAAGTCCCCCCTCGCGCACCAACAGGGGTGTTCGTAGAATGAACACCCCGTATTGGGGATATTCGCATAGCGGAGTCCCTCGGCAGGCTTGAATGCTGCTGATACAGCGAGAAGGCCGCCCGAGACTGTTGTCTCGGGCGGCCTTCTCGCTGTTTAGGGTGTGGAGAGCCCGTTCTAGTGGTTTCTTGGCATGCTTGCGCCCCCGGTGTGTCGCCGGGGGCCTTGGTCGCTATTGGGTTCGGAGTGCCGACCTAGGCGGCTGTCCGGAGGGGCGGCGGCTCGTCCGCAGAGCTATCGGGCTCGTCGAGCTCGCGGTGACCGGTGGGACGGTCGGGACCGGGGTCGGTGGATAGCGCCTCATGGGCGAATATCGGCTCACATGCTTGACGTGCTGATATTCGCCCATTAGGCTTATGGGAAGATATCGACCCGTCAGGAGTTCTACAATGGCAGGATCAGTTCCCGCGCCCCTCCCTATCCGCTCACCCGAGTCACTCGGCCACGAGATCGCGAGGCGGCGCGTCGCGGTCGATCTGACTCAGGATGAGCTCGCTGAGGCAATCGGTGTGAGCCGGCGCTACATCTACAACATCGAGTCAGGAGAGCCCAACCTCTACGCCCGCCGACTCTTCGAATCTCTTCGCGTGCTCGGGCTGCGCATCGAACTTGTCCCTGACGCCACCAGCCGTCGCCACCAGGCTCGCGCACCTCATCCGCAAGTCGCCGCGCTCCTCGAGGATGATGGGGCTCGGGAGTGAGTGCGCGCGAGCCCCTAGGCCTGTGGATCTATGGCACCCGGGTCGCCACCATCGCCGAATCCGTCACAGATCGACTGTCCCTGGCGTGGACCGTAGAGGCCACTGAGCGCTGGCAGACCGGAACTCGAATCTTGTCGACCAAGCTGCCCATCGGTGAGCCCGTGGCCCCACCGATGGTGAAGAACTACATCGATGGACTCCTCCCTGAAGGTAATGCCCGCACCAATCACGCCCTCGACGCGGGCATCCCCCCGAACGACACCTTTGGGCTGATCTGCGCATACGGACTGGACACCCCCGGCGCGGCCGTCTTTGCGCCCACATCAGCACAGAACCCAGAGCGGGTCGGTCACTACGAGTCGCTCAACCTGGTCGAACTCGAGGCGAAGATTCTTCGCGCCGACCGACAATCTCCCGCCGCCGGCGGCTCCGACTCCTCGACGTTGCCCGGCATGGTTCCCAAGATTGTCGCCCATCGATCTGCTGATGGAAGTTGGCTCGCGTGCAAGGGTGGTGCAGCGTCGACCTGGATCATCAAGCGCGGTAACCCCACCGACTCCCTCACTGCCGACACGATCGACACCGAGGCTGCCGCGCTGCACCTGGCCTACACGCTCGGTCTCACTAATATCCGCGCCGAGATCCTTGAGTTCGAATCCGCTCGCGCGATCGCCGTCTCACGTTACGACCGCGCGATACACGACACAGGCGTGGTGGAGCGCTGGCACCAGGAGGATCTGGCCCAGGCCATCGGACTGGATACTCGCGACCCGAACCGCAAGTTCCAGTGGGGAGCAACAATGCCCTCCTTCCGTCACGCGGCGACAGTGATGCGCGCCGATGGAAGCGACCTGAAGGATCTCCTTCGACTCGTGACCTTCTCCACGCTGATCGGGAATACCGACATGCACGCGAAGAACATCTCGTTTCTGCGCTACGACGACGGCACCGCCGAGCTCTCACCGGCATACGACATTGCGATGCACCTGCACCATGAGCGCGAACGCCGCCGATTCGCGCTTGACGTCAACGGCAAGTACAAGGTTGCCGACATCACAGTCTCAGACCTTGTCGCCGAGTCCGTATCGTGGGGCCTACCCTCTCGTCTTGCCCACACAACGGTGGGCTCGCTCAGCCGCGACCTCTCCCTTGCACTCGCTAAGATTGATCGCTCCGCGTACCCCGGCGTGAGCAATCTTGCGTGGGACATCGTCTGCGAGCGGGCCGAGGCTGCATTGAGAGAGACGGGAGCGACGACATCGAGCGGGCCTGTCGCTCGCCGCGGACCGCGACGCGCCCGATGATCGCATCCATCACCGGTCGAGACGCGAGGTGCGCACGAGGTTCGTGGGAAATCGGCAGAGCAATCGTGGGAAATGGGGCTCTTCACAGATGAGTGTGGGGTGAGGGCGACTCGCCGGGGTGGGGTTGAGGGCTGAGGGGGTCGAGGTCCCCGAGAATCAGAGGACTTCTAACTCTCCTGATTGCGAGGACCTCGACGATGTCCGATCCTACTTCGTGTTGCCCCGATGGCGCCCAGTTTTGTGCCCGTTGTGACCTCCTTGTCGGCCTCGACGGCTTACATGTGATCGGTGTGGAACGTCACGGCAACGGCGCGCTCATGGTGATGGTCGAGTCTGAACCCGGCCTGATGGGCTGCCCTGTGTGCGGGGTGGTCGCTCACGGTCACGGCCGCATCGACGTCCGCCTGGTTGATGCACCAGCGTTCGGTTGCCCGGTCACACTCATCTGGTGCAAACGCCGGTGGGTTTGCCCGGACCCGGGATGTGAGGTGCGCTCCTTCGTGGAAAAAGACGACCAGATCGCTCGTCCGCGTTCCAAAATGACGGTGCGAGCCTGTCACTGGGCGATCAGCCAGCTGCGTCGTGAACACGCCTCCATCAACGGACTGAGACGGCAATTCGGGGCGAGTTGGGGGACGGTGTGGGAATCAATTCGACCCCTTCTGGAGGCAGCAGATAGGGACCCGACCCGGTTCGCTGGCGTCAGCACTCTGGGCGTCGATGAACACATCTGGCACCACGTCTCCACGAAACCGTTTGAGCAGGGTGGTCGGGGTCCGAAGGAGTTGACGGGGATGGTTGATT
>Ga0307486_1000062_pt1 | contig 123866 bp, 121 predicted proteins | sample CBIW02metaG_FD_203663 | JGI IMG/M metagenome (GOLD analysis project Ga0307486, IMG submission 203663) | Sea-ice brine microbial communities from Beaufort Sea near Barrow, Alaska, United States - CBIW 0.2 | ecosystem: Environmental > Aquatic > Marine > Coastal | place: USA: Alaska | collected...
TTAGACAGATCAGAATATCAACACCTAAAAAAATCACAAATAAAAAAGCGACCAAGTCAAAAAATACATTTTGCTTGATCGCTTTAATAAGATTACCTCAAAAGAGATAGTTTTTCAGTGCCCTCATAGTTCAGTGGCATTTTTTTAGAAATAACTATCCCGGTTGAGAATAATTATTTTTTTTAAGTTCTAACTTTGAGACTTTTATCCGTTAACCTCTATATCTTCAATAGTACTGTCAAATTCCGTAAACGCGATTTCTTGCTTTTTTAACAAGTTCTCTGCTGTGGTGATTTTAAAATTGATATTATCTGAGGTCTTTAAATCCCATATGATATTTTCAGCTTCTGGAAAATCCGCTCTTCCATTCATTTGCTCTTCAAATAACCTTTTAATAATATTCCTGTCTGAAAGCCCAGCGTTAAATAATCTCAGGACCATTTCTTTGGTTAAATTAATATCTAGATTTTTATCCAAAGGGCTAATGTCACAGTCTATTATGGTAGCGCTGGCACTTGGAAATTTACCGTTGTAAGCTTTAAAAACCAGCTGATTTATATGAAACAATGTACTTTGCAGATCCATCTCGGGATATTCTTCACATACAGTATCTATTAGCATATCGTTGGAAATCTGTTCAATTTGCCCTGCGGTCAAACGATCGCCCAATTTGTAATCCAGCACGATAATAGCGGCTTCTCCTGGCTCAAAATCTGAAATTGCCATAAACAGCAATTCTCTTAAGTTTTCATTATTAGAATCTTCAGCATTGGGATAATTAAATTTTTCCAATAATTGAACATAATCTTCATTTGTCCAATATTCCTTAATTTCATCCACTACGTTTATGCTATTAATTTTTATGTGATATTTCATATGTGCTTATTTATTGTTTTTGAATGGTCTCCCGATAGCTTTTAGTAGTAACTCTCGCGTTACTTTACACTCTTTGATGATTGCTTTAGGTTTCCATTATAATTAGAATTTATTATTTATGTAAATCTACGGGTTTGTTAACACTTTATAATTATGTGCCAATCATTAAAGCTGCATTTTATTCAAATAAAAATTTATCTGGATGTTCCTAAATTACAATTTCAGTATCTCCTGAAATGTGAATCACATGGCAGCAATCTGCTCCGACTTTATAATCTGAGCTTATAATTTCCAGATTCTCAACATACGCTTTAAAATTTATTTCAACTTCTTTATTGCTAAAATCCCGGGCATATTCATCCCCAAATAAAGGATAAGACCCATATTCTCTCATAGCTTCAAACTCAAAATTGTTAATTTCTCTGGTGAGATCATTTCCGTTTTCAAGATTTGTAACCTTAATACTATCCAATGCCACTGGATTATTTTCTGAATCTTTTATGCTAACCATAATGGTTTTAAATATCTCTGTACAAGGTTTATTCGCACATTCTGAGGTGTTATTATTATCACAACTGGCAAAAAAAAGGAGTATAGATATTGAGTAGATCGTAATTTTCATAACCATTTTAGTTTAATTGATTGATATAAGCAGAAAACTTTTAAATTCGGTTTGCTTTTTGAGGGATGTGTTCTAAGTAGCAAATATTTATCCAAAACTGCTATGCTTTTTATTCCAAATTTCAGTTTTCAAAACCTTAGCGATAAAATTATTTTACTTAAACCAATTATTGACAATCTCTGTTTCAATTGATTTGGCTGTTTTATGAATAAACTCATTTTTTGAAGAGTTATATTCGTAATCCTTACCCCATTCCTCAAAATTTTCAGTAACCTGCTTTATACTTTCACATATATACAAAATTTCACTGTTCAATAAAGTCGGGTGAATGGACATTCGGATCCAACCTGGTCTTTCAATAAGACAACCTTCATTAATTTTTTCTTCGATGCTTTTAGAAGTGATTTGATCTACGTGCAATAAAAAATGGCCATAGGTTCCGGCACAAGAACAGCCACCTCTTGTTTGCACCCCAAAACGGTCATTCAACAGTTTTACGATTAAGTTAAAATGAGCGTTTTCTATATAAAATGAAAAAACACCCAACCTGTCTTTATGCTGTCCGGCTAGTATTTTTAGGTTTGGGATTTTGGACAGTTTCTCAAATACCAATTCGTTGATCTCATGTTCGCGGGCCAAAATATTTTCCACACCCATTTTTTCCTTTAATTCAATGGCCAGCGCTATTTTAATTGATTGTAGAAAACCAGGTGTACCGCCATCTTCTCTCGTTTCGATATCATCAATATAATCACGGTCTCCCCAAGGATTTGTATAATTCACTGTTCCGCCACCAGGATTATCAGGGATCATATTTTTGTAAAGTTTTTTATTGAAAATTAAAACTCCAGAAGTTCCCGGACCTCCTAAAAATTTATGTGGCGAAAAGAAAATTGCGTCTAAATATGATTCCCGATCTTCCGGATGCATATCGATTTTCACATAAGGCGCGGAACAGGCAAAATCAACAAAACATAATCCCTTGTGAGAGTGGATCATTCTTGCAATTCTATGATAGTCTGTTCTAATTCCGGTTACATTTGAACAAGCAGTTACGGAAGCAATTTTTATCAATCTGTCTTTATATTGAATCAATAATTTTTCAAAACTATCTAAACATATCAATCCCGATTTCCTACATGGGATAATTTCAACATTCGCTATTGTTTCTAACCAGGATGTTTGATTAGAATGATGTTCCATATGTGTTATAAATACGATGGGTCTTAATTCTTCCGGAATACTGGTGAAATCTTTAAGGTTTTCTGAAACTTTAAGTCCCAAAATTCGCTGAAACTTATTGATCACTCCGGTCATTCCGGTTCCATCCGTAATTAGAACATCGTTTAAACCGGCATTTACGTGTTGTTTAATAAGGTTTCTCGCTTTATGGTAGGCTAAAGTCATCACCGAACCTGTAATGGAGGTTTCCGTATGCGTATTGGCGATAAAAGGACCAATCTCATTTAGTATTTTATCCTCTATAGGCCGATAAAAACGTCCGCTGGCAGTCCAGTCTGTATAAATAATTTCCTTCTCTCCGTAAGGAGATTGAAAGCTTTGATTTATGCCGACAATATGCTTTCTAAATTGTTGAAAATAGATTTCCAATTCTGAAATCTGACTTTTAGCAGAACCTTTAACTTTGTGAGATGCAGCTTTTGAAATAAGACTCATTATTCTTTTCAATTTTATAACCTTCTTGAATTATACCTCTATATACTTTAAACTTCCAGTATTTTCCAATATAACAAAGGTACATAATTGAAAGTCTCAAAGGAAGGACATTGAATAAAGTGAACTTGAATTTTTCTTGGAGTAACACAAATTTACAATTAGAATAGGGGAAATATTGAATACAAAAAAAAGGACCTGGTTCTGAGACCAAATCCTTTAAAGAGAATGTAAAAAGAGAACTGAATTATGTTGATTCAATCGTTAATAGATAAGATCAAAAAATTCAGCACTTTATAATTTTTATTATGGTTGGGTAACAGTACTTTTTTGAAGAGTTGCAGCGGTTTGAGCCAATAGTCTTCCGTTAATTGAAGCGCCAGTTCGTAAATTAATCCCAGTCTGACCTAAAATATTTCCTTCAAAATGGCTGGTTGTTCCAAAAGTAACCGCACCAGCAACTTGCCAGAAGATATTCTTGGCTTGGGCACCACCACTCAAGGTAACATTCACTGCAGAACTCATATCAAGATTTCCGGAAACCTGGAATATCCATACATCATCTGGTCCACCTGCAAGTGCAATATCGGTTGGGATAACAACTGAACTTGTAAATTTATATAATCCAGGGGTTAAGGTTTTTCCTCCAATATTTCCGGCCCCTAAATTTACAAAATCCGGGGTATTACGTCCGGCTGCGTCAGTATATGCAGTTTGCATATTACTTATTGCTGTTGTTAACATGCTTGCGCTTGTGGTTATACAAGCAGGACCTGCAGCATCTACAGAGTAAACATTCCCTGTAACTTCTCCACAGTCTATAACCATTGCTGCACCGGTAATTGGGCTTGTTCCAATATCACCAGTAATAGATGATTTATAGACACTGGTTATTCCTGTTTTTGACAAAATTGCAAAATTTCCTGCAACACCAAGATTTACTACCTTCAATATTTTATTTGAATCTTCTGATTTTTTTGAAGAATTATCATTGGATAGGTCTGCTGTATTTTCTACTGATGCATTTATATCAGCTGATTGGTCATTCATTTCATCCTTTTCACAACTGGACATTAATCCAACAAATATGATTGCTAAGGCTGGTAATATTAGTTTAAGTTTCATAACTCATTACAATTATTTTGTGACTTTATTATCACTTCGTAAAAGTCAATCATTTGATAGATTAATGTGTTACATATTTATTGAAGCTTGTTATATAATTCCCACATTTTTATAACTTTTTTCTTAGTTTTAAGATTTTATTAAGTAAAAACACAATTAAAAACTTATTTCTGGAGATTAAACTGAAATATCTAAGTTAAAAATTTCTTTTCTACGTCTTTTGTTTAGCTCGCTTTAAGTACCGAATTAATTAGTATTATATATTAACAAAAAAAAGGATATGGTTTTTATGCCATACCCTTTTTTAATAAAGAATTTCTATCTATTTACTCTCAAAGAAATTAGTCAGCAGGAATAAGATCAATTACAACTGTACGATTATAAGTACGTTCCTCAGGAAGTTTATTTCCAAAAGGAGCAGATGCTTCATCCTCACCAGATCCAATCACTTCAAAGGTCACATCACTTCTTTTATCGTTCGCCATTGCTTTTTCAAGAATTTTCCTAACATCGTTTGCACGTGCCAAGGATAATTTTTGATTGTTGATGGTCTCTCCAATAATATCAGTATAACCGTGGATAATAACTTTTCCGTTTTCGGGTATTTTTGGAGCTACAATCTCTGTAAGATATTTTTTATACATAGCGATCGCTTTGGAATCATCAAATTCATAAAGAATACTGAATCTCATTCCTTCTTCCAATTCCGATGGAGTCCATAGAACAACGTGAATTATAGATTCTTCAGTAACAATCTCACCAGTTTTAGTAGTACCAACCATTTTAACTTTGTAATCTCCTTCAGTGTTGGTGCCCAAAATAGTTTCTCCCGGGATACTCACTTCTTCTTCAGTATAAGGTCCAAAATTTTGAACCATTCCACTTTCATCTGTAAGCTCAAGTTTCCAAAAAGAAAATGCTTCTTTCGCCCCTTCAGCTTCAAAAGTTACGTGGCTTTCTACAGGTGCTTCCTGAATTCCTTTGATTTGTACGGGTTTCAAAGGTGCATTAGGACCACTTTGGAACTCCATAAGCAAAACCGGAGAATTACTTTCGATAGAAACTCTTCTGTCTCCTTCACGAAGAAGATCCAACTCACGTGTTCCACCTGGTTTCTCTGAAGGTATTTTTGGTTTGTTTCTTCCTTCAATGGCAATTCTCGTTGCATCGATTCCAAATATATCTACCAAATATTTCTTTACAGACTCTGCCATTAATTTTCCATCTTCCGGACCTTTTTCTGAAGATCCTACCAAAGTAATTGTTGAGGAAGGATTTTTTTCCATACGGTCACCTAAAATATTCATTACATTATAATAAACTGACATTTCACGTTTGGAGCGTCCGGACAAATCTTCTGGAGTATATACTTCAACCTGATCTTCTTTAAAAGCTCCTACTTTGTCCTTATTTAGCAACACATAACGATTTGGAATTTCGGTAGATTCTTTTTCGAAATACACATAGTTACGTAAAGGAAAGGTTTCAGTCACCGTACGTTCACCCGGAATATTTTCAGGAGAGTTAACGGAAAACCCAACCAATGGTGTCACTAATTCCGGTTCTTCAACTTCCGATTTACGCCCCTGACCAAACTTAAGTGCTGCACCAACTCTTACAGTAGTGATGTTCCAAGATTCAGTTGCACGAGGATTTTGACCAAAATATGGTTGAAAAGAGACAAAAGGAGAAAGCACAAATTGTGTTTTCTGGGTATTTGAAGAAAGAGGAATATCATATCCTGCTCCTACTTGCATAGAGATTATTGTGCTCTCAATATCTCCAAAATCTTCATGGACATCAGGACCAGCTATTTGGTCCGGAAAATCAGGGTTGATTCCTTTCTCATATGTGAAGGATTTATCTAAATTGAAAGCCAATCTTGGTCCACCATAAACATATAAGCCATTTTTGAAAGGTGCTATACGCAAACTTGGCTCTACTGTAATGTAACTTAAATCTGTGGAAAGATCCATAGGGCAGTTACAAGGCGATTGAACCTGATCCCAATCGCCTTGACGATTGTCATATCCTGATTGCAACATAATTCCCCAAACTGAATTTGGGAAATGATATTCTACAAGAGGCGCGGCATAAAGTCCAATCCCATCCCCATCATGAAATGCAGTAGGAACGGTCAGATTTTCATTCAATCTTTGTGTGGTTCCGCGATAGAAATTAAAATTTGCTCCGGCGGCTACACCAAACAACCATGTTGGTTTTTCGTATTGAGTTTCCTGTGCCACCGAAGACATTTGAAAACCTAAGGCGATTAAAACAATAAATAGTATTTTTTTCATAATTGGGGTATAAGGGAGCTGCGCCAGGCACAGCTCCATTTATAATTAATTTTTGTTTTCCTAATTAGTTGGTTTTGTAATAGTACTAGCATCTAAGGTAACAGCAGCAATTCGTGTTAATGCCCTACCTACCAAAGTTGCTCCGGTTTCTAAAGTGATCGATTGATCTGCAAGAATATTTCCAGAAAATTTTGAGGTTGTTCCAAGAGTTGCAGAAGTACCAACTATCCAAAAGATGTTTTTCGCTTTTGCGTTACCTGCCAAAACGATGCTTGTACCAGGATCGGTGGTTAGTGTTGATCCGATCTGGAATATCCAAACTGCATCTGCATTGCCGCCAGCATCAAGAGTTAAAATCGCATTTGATCCTGTTCCTGATATTCCACTTGTTGATGAATTGCTGTATAGTCCAGGAGCCAGCGTTAGTCCACCAAGTTGTCCAGGTAAAGAAATAGGATTTAAATCTCGACCCTGTCCATCCTTGAAAGCCGAAGTTAAACAGAGTTTTGCATCAGCTGCTTTTGGAGTGGTAATTTCCAATACTCCATTAATTATTCCTGGAGGGAAACCTTCCAAAGCAGTTCCAGCACTCAATCCTACATCACCGTTTATGATAGAAAGACCAGTGCTTGTAATGGTTGAGCCAGCAAGTATTGCAAAAGGTTCAGCGCATCCAAGATCTATTGCTAATGGTCCTGCTTGAGGTAATTGAGTAGATGTAAAGTTTGCAGTGATATCTTTATCAGAATCCATTAACACTGTCAATGGGTTGTTAGTCCCTGTGGCATCGCCACTCCAGGAAGTAAATTCAAAGCCGTTGTCTGGCGTTGCTGTAAGTTCTACTGAATCTCCATCATTGTAAATTAAATTATCAGGATTTTTATTTACTGATCCATCTTGTGCAGTTACATTTAAAGTGAAACCGACAACTAATGCTGTAAAGTTCGCAGTGATATTTTTATCGTCGTTCATAGTTACTGTTAGAGGATTGTTAGTTCCGGTAGCATCACCACTCCATGAAGTAAATTCAAAACCATCGTCTGGCGTTGCAGTAAGAACCACTTCATCGCCAAAATTGTAATTTTGTTGATCAGGATCTATAGAAACAGATCCGTCTTGTGCCATTACATTTAGAGTGTAGGTTTCAACCTCAAAATTAGCAACTAGATTACTATTCGCAGTAAGGACAAATGTATAATTTGAATCTGTTGAAACTATCTCTTCGTCTACTGTCCAATTGACAAAAGAATATCCATTATTTGGAGATGCGGTTACAGTTACGTTTACATCAGCATCAAATGAACCAGATCCATTGGTTGATCCACCTGCAGCAGGATTTGCAGATAAAATTACAGCAAATTGATTTTCAAGTACCAGACTATAATTTGCAACCAAGTCTATGTTTTCGGTCAATTCAAATTGATAGCTTGAACTTGTGGAAGCGATTGTTTCGCCTTCTGTCCAATTAACAAAGACATATCCTGGATTTGGCAATGCTGAAACAGTCACCGTTGAATTTGCACTAAATTGTCCCGATCCAGTAGTAGTTCCACCTGCAATAGGAAGTGATGATAGGTTAACCGTAAAATTTCCTATAGTAACTTCTGTAAAGTTTGCCATTAATTCAGTATTCCCATCCATCTCAAACTGATAACTGGAACTAGTTGAAACAACTGTCTCACCAACTGTCCAATTAGTAAATGTAAAACCTTCATTAGGTATTGCCGCTACTGTGACTATAGATCCATCAACAAACGTACCTGCCCCCACAAGAATTCCTCCTGCTTCAGGGGTTGCAGATAATGTTACTTCAGGGATAGTTTTAAATGTCCATACATAATTTTCCTGTAAAGCATTGCCCATAGGATCTTTAACAGAGGTTGTGACCATTCCTGTATAAGTTGTGTTTGGCGCAAGATCAGAAGACGGTGTAAAAGTTGCAACTGATCCTGAAGCTGAAATTGCTCCATCTACAGATGCTGCTCCATCTATAGTAAAAGTATCTTCATTAATAGTTTCAGGATCTACATCTTCGTTAAAAGTTACGGAGATCACCTGATCAAGCAGTACATTAATAGCACCATCATCAGGAACAGTTGACAATACAATAGGACAGACTCCATTGATTTCAACAACATCATCTTTGGCGCAACCGGAAAGTAAAATAACCAATGCAAAGGCATAGGATGCGAGTAATTTATTTAAATTCATAAAATTGTTTTTTGATTACTGGTGGGGCCAGGTGTGAAAGAATTTTCACGGCACAAAGTTTTAATAACTAATGAAATAAAGCATTATATAACAATTGAAAAATATTATATATTTCACACATTTGGCTATAATTTAACTATAAAAAGAGGCTGGCAGCTCCTGACACAGTTGAATAAAGTTATAAACCCGATCAATAATATTAGTTAACTCTATTTAACAAAACCAAAGAGTGAATTTTTGAAACTAAATTTTTCTATAAGAAGTAAAAAATATGCTTTTCCTTTCAAATATTTGAATAGCAATTAGACGGATTTATATCTGGAAGGTCAACATTTTTTAGGAAAGTTTAGGAAACTATTTCTGTTTCCAAAGAAATGATTAACCAGATTTAAATCTTCAGTTTAAACTATTTCCATTGTTTTTTCACGTTTTCGTTTTAGTAATTTATACACAGAAGGCGAAAGACCTGTAATTTTTTTAAACTGACCCGATAAATGTGCTACACTGCTGTAATGTAGCTTATAGGAAATTTCGGTGAGATTTAATTCGTCATACAAAAGTAATTCCTTCGCCCTTTCAATCTTATTGAGGATGATATATTGCTGTATAGTAATACCTTTTACTTCTGAAAATATATTGGCCAGATAAGTATAATCATAGTTTAATTTTTCACTGATGTACTCGGAATAATTCATTTTAGGACATCCATTATCATATTGGAGCATCTCAAGAATTGTATTTTTAATTTTTTCAATAAGGATGCTCTTCTTATCCTCATGAAGTTTCAGTCCAAATTTTAAAAGATTTTTTCTTAGTTGATCTCGCTGTTGTAAAGATATTTCTTCAAGAAGTTCTACCATTCCAAGGTCCATGGACCCAAACGGAATTTCAAGTTTTTCCAACTCTTCCTTTATTAGCAATTTACATCGCAAACTGACCATATTTTTAATATATAATTTCATAGTAATATTATTAAGTTTGTAATTCAGTTTTCAATCCATTTCACCTAAAATTTCCATCTTCAGAATCTTGCTACAAGACTTGGCAGCAAGTAAATAATACTGATAAATGTCAGAATTTTCTGACGCATTAAATACACACTACAGGGTAAAAATAAACCTATTTAATGAATTATAGCCTTAATTAGGATAGTCATGGGAAGTTGAAATTTTGCATTTTGTCGATGTTAAGAGCATTTTGTCAGTAATAAATAATTCGTATTTCTGAGATTGATTTAATCAAAAATTTTCCCAATTAACTAGTTATGAGATATTTGGACTAGTTGCTTTAAACTTAAATGAGAGAAATATATTGATAAAAAATTTCAATTTTAACTGTATAAGAATGAAAAGTTAGGAGATATTAATTTTAATAATTCGATGATTTAATGTCCATCTATGAGTCATTATTTGATTAATTTAGTTTTAAATCCATATAATAGGTGGAAAATAAGTCCATTCTAAAAGTGATCTTGATCTTGAAAAAGAGGTTTGAGAAAAGTTTTTTCAAAGATTTATAAGAGGTTGTAATAGGTTAGATAAAAGTCAATATCGGCACTTCCCTCGGCAAGGACCAAACACAAGTTATTAGGAAAAAAAGGAATCAATCTATAAATCAGATTATAGCTTTTATTAAGAATTTAGAATAAAATTTTCCTTCAACTCCTCAAAATAGAGATTTATCTAAATTAACGCTTCATAAAAATAAAAAACCTTCCATTTTCAAGGGAAGGTTTTGATATCAATGCAAATTTATTTTTTTTGAGGCGGTTGTGAAGGTCTTATTTCTATTTTGCTTGGAAGTGCACGGGGATTCATTTTCAAAAGGTCTACAACTAGTTCCCCGACATCTTCAATCTGAATTTTCCACGCATCCTTCGCCGATGGCTGATGGTCATTAAAATGTGTTGCTACCGATCCGGGCATTATGGTGCTTACCTTAATTCCATATTTTCTCAAATCCAGCATTGCTGCCTGCGTAAATCCAGTTAATCCAAATTTACTCGCGTTGTAAGCAGAACCACCTTCAAAGAAATTGGTGCCGGCTAAACTGGAAATTGTAATTATGTATCCTTCCGTTTTTTTTAAAGCTTCCACTGTAGATTTAATGCTGTAAAATACCCCGCTTAAGTTGGTGTCAATTGTCTGTTTCCATTCTTCAACACTCAATTCATCTATGGGGTTAAAATGACCAACTCCCGCATTTGCTATCAAAACATCAATTTGTCCCCAGGTATCCATCAGCTTTTGAACTGCTTTTTGCTGACTTTTATAATCCCTCACATCAGCTTCAAGGCCAAGGACCTCCCCTTTTCCATTCTTTGCCAGTTTTTTGGCAGCCTCTTCAGCCGAATCCAAAGACCGACTTGTAATGGCCACTCTCATATTTAAATTAAGTAATGCCTCGGCAATACCATATCCAATTCCTTTAGTTCCTCCTGTTATTAATACCACTTTTGAATTAAATGATTCCATTTCTTTTATTTTACGATTCGGTTAAATCTACTAAAGTACCAACAATTCCTCAAATTTTTGAGTCTAATATATTGTTAATTGTTCCTAGGAATACAAGAATTGACTATAAATGAACGCATTAAAAACAATTCATAATCTTTTATAAATATTAGCTAAAATTGTTTTGTAAAAATTTTAAAATAGTAACTTTGAGAATTCATAATGAGCGCGAATAAATCGTGGCGTAGTCTATAAATAAGGTGAAATTACCACAAAAACAGGAACATTTGAAAAATCCACAAGGTCATAAGTTACTCGACAAAATTCAACGCAATTTAATGCGTAACGGAATAATCATAAATACCATAGTTGAAGATTTAAAAGAACTTCGGCCTTATGCAGTTGAAGATGAAAATCCATTACTCGCAAAAGTAATTCGCCTGACGTACGAACATATAGAAAATTATCAAACTTTCAATATTCCCATACCTGAAGATGAGCCTTTAGACGAAAATGATGAAGCTCCTGAGTCTTCAGAATTCGACCCACAAGAAAGCCTGGATTATCTCTTGTCTATTATGTTAGATACTACAATTAAGAACAATCAAATAGATTTAAGGGAATATAGTAAAGATCTGCAAAATTATGCTGAGGAAAATTAATTATATCTGTCTCGTTTTATGAATGGGACAAATTCTATCTCAGTAGTATTGACGATCTATTTAAATAAAGGTGAATGAAAAGGGATGCGAAATCTAAAAAGAAATCGAGATTGCATTTGCTGCACCAGTATTATAGTTATACAGGGTTCTACAAATTCGTATTCAAAAGTGTAGGAAAAGCAATTATTCCCATTATAATTATTGTGGGAGCAATTTTCGCTGTTGATTATTTTGTAATAGATTTAAACAAGGCATTGGTCACCTTTACTGAAACTTATTCCCCCACCGGTATCATCTCAATGTTTTTTGTTTCAGAATCTCTTTTAGGTTTGGTGCCACCTGAGATTTTTATTGCCTGGGCCGGAAAATCAGCATTTCCTATCTTTTATTTATCCCTTTTAGCTCTGGCCTCTTATTTAGGCGGAATTGTTTCGTATTATATTGGGGTTGGAATTACAAGAATTCCATCAGTTCAAAATAAAATAGAGGTGAATTTGGGAAAATATATTAAAAACACCCGAAAATGGGGTGGCTTTTTAATTATAGTTGGAGCGCTGCTTCCCATTCCCTATTCTTTAACTAGCATTGCGGCTGGGATTATCCGATTTCCGTTTAGGAGTTATTTGATGTTTGGATTGTTCCGATTTGTAAGATTTTATCTTTATGCATTGGTTATCTTTGAAATGGTTTAATTATATCCTTTCATTAAATGTGCTTTACAAAATTTATAGGCATAAAAAGTAAAAGGCTTTATAATTTCCAATTTCGAAATTATAAAGCCCTTTACTTTTTGGATCTCAGCGAATTATTTAATCCTTAAGAATTTTATCTTAAGCTCCTTTTCCAGTTCCCAAATACGTTTAAGTTCTTTTTGATTCACCAAAACCAAGGAGATTCCGGTTTTACCGGCTCGGGCAGTACGCCCACTTCTATGAGTATAATATTCAATTTGATCAGGTAGTTGATAATGTACTACAAAAGCCAAATTGTCTACATCTATTCCTCTTGCAGCAACATCTGTTGCTACCAAAAGGCGTAAGGTTTTATTTTTAAAAGCACGCATAACTTTATCCCTGTCCTTTTGATGCATATCACCTTCCAAAAGTCCAACTTCATAATTTTTTGCCGCAAGTTGTTTTGTCAACAATTTAGCAGCAGATTTTGTTCTGGTGAAAATAATTCCCCTGTTTTTTCCCTGGGATTTTATAAAAAGTGCAAGAGTGTCTAATTTGTTGTTATCGTCTCCCGTGACAAATTGATGATCAATCCCAGTATTTACTGCCTCATCTTTATCTATATTGACACGAAGCGCATTCTTGGATACAAAATTTGTGATAATTTCATTTAATTCTGAAGGCATTGTGGCAGAGAATAGCCAAATATTCCTATTGCCTTCGGTGTTTTTTAAAATTATATTCAATTCATCTTTAAAACCCATGCTCAGCATTTCATCTGCTTCATCCAGTACCAGAGTCGTTATCTTGGAAATATCCAGAGCCTTTTTGTTCATCAAATCAATAAGTCTTCCCGGAGTTGCAACCACAATCTGGGTTGGCCTTTTTAAACGGGTCATTTGAATATCAATTTTTTCCCCGCCATATACTGCCTCAGTAAAAACCGGTTTAGTATATTTTGTGAATTTGAAAAGCTGTTTGGCTATTTGTTGTCCAAGTTCTCTAGTTGGCGCCAAAATCAATGCCTGAATATATTCCTTCTTAGGATCTATTTTAGCCAAAATAGGTAGACCAAAGGCTGCAGTTTTTCCTGTTCCAGTTTGAGCCTGACCTATAAAGTCAATATTTTCCCGGGACAAAACCGGAATGGCTGCCGTCTGGATTTTAGTAGGGTTGAAAATCCCTAATTCCTTTAATCCTTTGGTAATTTCTTTGGAAACACCTAATTCAGTAAAACTCATTGCTTTATTTTTTTGAAAGGCAAAGATACTTTTTTTGTAACAAGCAATAACCTGTTATTATTTGGAAATCTGAATCTTATTAAAATATTTATTTGGAGGTCAACCTCTTTCAACAGAGGTAATATAATCAATTAATAATTTGATAATGAAGAAGCATGCTTAAAGTTAGCCTATAAAAAAAGCGGACTGAAAATTATTTCTCAGTCCGCTTAGTTTCTTAAAAAATGAAGTTATTTATTCTGTTTTTTCAATTCGATTAACCTTTTTTTCCCATTCCCAAGCACTCTCTAAAGCCTCGTCAAGACTCAGTTCTGCCTTCCAGTTAAGTACAGAATTTGCTTTTTTTGTATCGGCATATGCAGCAGTAATATCGCCTTGTCGCCTAGACACGATTTTATATGAAAGCTTTTTTCCAGATACTCGTTCAAATGATTCAATTACTTCCAATACAGAATTTCCTTTTCCTGTACCTAAATTAAAAGTATCATAATTCTTATCCAATTTATCCTCCAAAAGCGATTTTAATGCGATTACGTGTGCCTTGGCCAAATCCATCACATGAATATAGTCTCTGACGCAAGTACCATCAATTGTGGGATAATCATTGCCAAAAACTGATAGCCTTTCTCGTTTTCCTATAGCTGTTTGTGTGATAAAAGGAATTAAATTTTGCGGGGTGCCAATAGGTAATTCCCCAATTTCACCACTTGGATGAGCTCCAATTGGGTTAAAATAACGCAGGGAAATAGCACTTAATTGTGGATATATTTTACAGGCATCCTGGATAATTTCCTCTCCAATTTGTTTAGTATTTCCATATGGAGACTCAGCTTTTTTAACTGGTGCATTCTCACTTATTGGCATTTCATCAGCTTGGCCATAAACCGTACAGGAAGAGCTGAAAATAAAATTGGCTTCATTTTTCTGAATAAGTTCCTTCAGAATATAAATTAAACTTGCAAGGTTGTTTTCATAATACAACAAAGGATTTTCAACGCTTTCACCCACAGCTTTTGAAGCCGCGAAATGTATTACACCAATTATTTTGGGATATTTTTCAAAAAAATTCACGACTGACTCTTTATCCCGCAAATCAATATTTTCATATTCTGGTGTGATTTGCGTTATTTTCGTGATGCCAGCCAGGACATCCAAGGAGGAATTCGATAAATTATCTATTATTACCACATCAAAGCCCTGTTCCTGAAGAGCAACAACTGTATGTGAGCCAATAAAACCGAGACCTCCGGTAACTAATATTTTTGATTTCATGAAACTGTTTCTTATAAGGTGCAAATTAAGAAAAACGCTAATAATAGCCCTATAAATATAAATAAGTTTAGATTAGTTATATGCAAATTTTAAAATACGCCTACATCCTTCCTTTCGTATAAATCTGGTTTTCCTGCAAAAACTCTCCTTATAACATTTATATTTGCACAAAATAAATTTTTATGGAATTTGGTGATCAAATTAAAGTTTTTAAATGGATAAGTATTTTAGAAGGCTTATCCTTCTTGACTTTGTTATGTATAGCCATGCCTTTAAAGTATATTTTTGATTTACCTCAAATGGTAGAAATTGTTGGAATGGCCCATGGAATTTTATTCATGGCATATCTCATTGGAGCTTTCTATATGTTCAAACCTATGAATTGGACCAATAAAACCTTAATTACTGTTATTGCATGCTCTGTGCTACCTTTCGGTCCTTTTTATGTTGAAAATAAATTTCTGAAAGCATGATGGAGTTGATGGATTTTAAAGACATAACCTGCATTCTGGAAGGTTATTTTATAAGCCACGGAATGAATCTGGTTTTAGCAAGCTATCTTAATTTAGCGATTAATATTATCATATTGTCAATTTTGGTTCTTCTGATCCATAATCTGGTAAGGAGATTTGTAGTTGAATCTTTTAAAGCCTTCACAACAAAAACACAAACCACTTTCGATGATTATCTGGTAAAAAGTAAATTCCCCAGATACATTGGGCAAATCGTCCCAATCGCAATGATATATTTTGCAGTTCCATATATTCTTGTGGATCATGAATACAGCCTTAAAGTTGTTCTTTTTGTCCTGAATATTTATGTTATTATTCTCATTGTATGGATTTTTAGAAGTTTGTTGCGCGCCTTAAAAAATTACCTGCGTACTAAAGATGAATTCCGCGATAAACCCATAGATAGCTATATACAAGTCCTGATGATATTTGTTTGGGTGGTAGGCTTTATGTTTATTTTTTCTGAAATAACAGCAACACCCGTGAAAAATTTAGCCTTTTCACTTGGAGCCGCATCCGCTATTTTACTTCTTGTATTTAAAGATACCATCATGGGTTTTGTGGCTTCCATTCAGGTTTCAGTAAATGATATCGTTCGAATAGGAGATTGGATCACCTTTAGTAAATACGGAGCCGATGGAAATGTGACTGAAATAAATCTTGCCACGGTCCGTGTTCAGAATTTTGATAATACATTCACAACAATCCCCACCTACAGTTTAATTTCAGATTCCTTTCAAAACTGGCGAGGAATGGAGGACTCACCAGGAAGACGAATTAAACGGGCCGTTTTTATCAAGCAAAATTCTGTGAGATTTGTCACCTTGGAAGATCTTGAAAGGCTGAAAAAAATCTCCCTCATTGCACCATATTTAGATCATAGACAAAAGGAAATAGATAGGTATAATACCAAAAATAATATCGATAAGGAATTGCCCATTAATGGAAGAAATCAAACTAATTTAGGAATTTTCAGAAAATATGCTGATGCTTATCTACACGATCATTCTGCCATAAATAAGGATTTGTATATGATCGTACGACATCTTGCCCCTACTCCACAGGGAATTCCAATTGAGATTTTATGCTTTAGCAGGGATAAACGATGGGAAAATTTTGAATATATCGCAGCAGATATATTTGATCATTTAATCGCCGCCGTACCATATTTTGGTTTGCAACTATTCGAATCACCTTCGGGAGACGATATTCAAAAGTTAACTGCCAATTTCACTGAAAGAGAAGGTCATTAAGCTTTTAATTATTTCCGTATTGATTAACAAATTTATAAAATGAAGTTAAAGCCCTTATTGCAAAGTTTTGTTATGTTGGCAGTTTTTTTGATAAGCCTTGGATGAATGAATTTTCAGAGCATACTTCTAAATGTCCTTCTTAAAATCCACTAAAACGCGCTATTGATAAAATCGAAAAGGCGATGCAGGCTCGAAAAAGAATGAAATCGCAGTAGAATAGATTTATGGTAACCTGTCCTTGACAAATTCAATTTCAATTTTTCCATGAGGTTTGGGTATTCCATTCCCTTCAAGCCCAACCAAAACAATGTTTTCTATACTAACTATCGTTTCTCTGGACATTTTATTCCTCACTTCAGATCTTAGTGTGATTGAGGTATTACCAAATTTGACCACATCAATGCCAATCTCAATAATGTCACCCTGAATAGCAGAACTGACAAAATTTATTTCGCTCATATATTTGGTGACAACCTTTGGGTTTTCCAACTGAATTATAGAATATAAAGCACATTCCTCGTCAATCCACTCTAATAACCTGCCTCCAAACAACGAACCGTTAGGATTTAAATCCTGTGGTTTTACCCATTTTCTTGTATGAAATCTCATTTATTTTATTTAATTGCAATTTACTGAAAACTTATCATTTCATAAAATTTTCTATCACTAAACTCTTTTAATTAACAGAATTGATATGAATTCTAATAAATTATAAAAAGGAATTTGCTTCAGAGATAATTTCATTGTGATCAAAAGCCATCTCCGGCAAATCATTCAGGCTAAACCACTTGGCGTCGATTGCATCATCATTTGATTTAACTACAGTCTCCACCTCAATAAGTCCGACAAATGCAATTGAAATTGTTCTTGCCCGGGGATCTCTTCCGGGATTTCCAAAAGCACCTACTTGCTGTAAATTTTTTATTTTAAGTCCAGTTTCCTCTTCCAATTCCCTTTTCGCTCCTTCCTCCATGGTTTCATTTTCTTCCAAAAATCCTCCGGGCAAGGCCCATTGATTCTGGAATGGTTCATTTTTTCGACGGATTAGAAGTACCTTAAAAATATCTGCTTTTCTAAAAAAAATCACAGCATCTACTAAAACTGATATATTTTGTTTTTTCATTTCAAATTTTTAATTTTCTTATCTTAAAATCGGATTGTTTTCTATCACTGATTCTGGAAACACTCAAACAAATTGCTTTCATATCAATTTATATTAATTTAGATGATATAAAAATGAATTGTAACCTTCTATATTTCACAAAAATTATGATTTATAATTTCAATATTTATTAAAATACACGGTTTTCTTATTTACAAATTCCCGAATCCCGTGGAGGGAAAGTTCCCTTCCATAGCCTGAACTTTTTGTGCCGCCAAATGGCAATCTTGGGTCGCTTTTGACCAATTCATTTACAAATACAGCACCCTCATCAAATTGGGGAACTAAGGCTTCTGCATATTTTAAATTTTCGGTAAATATAGATACTCCCAGACCAAAAGAAGACGAATTTGCCATTTCAATAGCTTCTTCTTCTGTTTTGAAAATGCTTACAGAGATAACCGGTCCGAAGGTCTCTTCTTTAAATACAGGCATCTCAGTAGTAACATCCACAATTATTGTGGGTTCAAAATAAGTTCCATTACGCTTACCTCCCAATAAAATACGTGCACCTGCCTTTACCGATTTTTCAACTTGTTCTGATAGTTCTTGAGCCAGATCCTCCCGGGCCAAAACCCCGATGTAAGTTTTTTCATCTAGAGGATCGCCGCTTTTGAGTTCTCTAACCTGAAGGCTAAATAGCTCCAAAAATTCTTTTGCAATAGCTTCATGTAAAAGCAGTCTTTTTCCTGCTATGCAACTTTGCCCTGTATTTTGAAATCTTGCCTGCACACATGTCTTTACAGTTTTCTCAATATTTGCATCTTTAAAAACAACCAGAGCATTGCTTCCTCCCAGTTCCAAAACCGATTTTTTTATTTCTTCCCCAGCTACAGAGGCAATTGAACTTCCAGCAGGTTTACTTCCTGTAAGCGTAACCGCTTTAATTCGTTTATCACGGATAACAGCCTCCACCTTATCGCTGTGAACAGGAAGATTTTGAAAACAAGCTTTAGGGAAACCAGCTCTCTCAAAAACTTTCTGAACATTATTTGCAGATAGCATCACGTTGCTGGCGTGTTTTAATACACAAATATTTCCCGCCATTAATGCCGGTGCAGCAAACCTTATAACCTGCCAAAATGGGTAATTCCAAGGCATAATTGCCAATACTACACCAATTGGTTCATATGAAATGTAACTTTTATGAGCATCAGTTTTTATAATTTCCCGCGCCAATTGTTTTTCGGCATTTTCAGCATAATATTCACATACCCAGGCACATTTTTCAATCTCGGCAATAGATTGTGAAATGGGTTTTCCCATCTCCCTGGTAATGGTCTCTGCGTATTCAATTTTATTATTTCTAAGCTCAATAGCTGCGTGCAACATAAGTTCTGCACGATAATTGAAATTGGTTTTTTTCCAACTCTCATAACGGTTATTAGCAGCCTCCAGTGCTTGGTCAATCTCCGTTTGTGAAAATTCTTTTACACGTGCAATCTCTTCACCGTTATATGGATTTATTGAAATAATCATATCCTGAATAATGTTTTTCTAAAGGTAAAGAGTAGCTGGTGAAGTGTGATACGATTAAGAGGATTTTAACTGATCCAAATTTTGTTTATAACTCCTTTAAAAGTTGATCTTAATAGGAAAAAAGCGTTCAAAAGTTTAATTAAATTTAAGAAACACAATAATTATGAACCAACGTGATTTAGACTTGCTTCGGATAAGACCCGAAATTTCTTCGGCAATAGTTTCTGAAAACATGAGTATTGATGAGCAGTTTCAAAACAAAACACTGCGCCCAATTGCAAAACTTCAAAACGATTTATTAGTGGAGGTTTTTAGAAATTACATTCATAAACACAAAAATGCCTTTTACACATTCAATATTGAGAAGAAAATTCTTTTCATAGAAAATGCTATTCAAAAGGACATAAAATTTAGAAATAGTTTAAAAGGTATTTTGATAGGACATTTTACAATTGACGAATATGGAATCTATGTCGAAAATTCGTCTGCCTTAAACAAGCGAATGATGAATATATTGAAGGAGCGCATGCTTCAGAATATACAACTGCTAGAGAATAAATTATTTGACGACAAATCCTAATAAGATTGTTTATATAAAACTTAAAATTAACCAAAAGGAGCGATTTTATAGACTATAACCTTTCAAACTTAACTCTAAATCTCAGGATAGCTTCTTTTCGTTTAAAATTCCTAAAGCAACAAATTATCGGTTGGTGAACCAAAGTACACACATGAGTCTGCATAATAAAAGACCTAGATTACTGGTAAATGGAATATTACTCGTCAAATATTAGCCATATATCATATGCTATTTTAACGCGCTAAAAATATTATTAAAATTTTGCAAAAAATTATTTCAGATGCAAAGGGATAATTACATTTAAGTTAAAATCCAGATAATGATACAAACTAGAAAAGAACTTTTCGATAAATGCCTTAATAAAATTAATGGACAAATTGAAAAATATAGAGAAAGTATGAAGGGTGTCAAAGAATCTATAGATGCAAACGATGTACATACCGATTACGATGAAGAAGGCAGCAAAGGAGAATTGCTATTAGATTTTGAGAAGTATGCGCAATATTTGGATAATGCCCAGAAGATAAAAGAAACTCTTAGTAAAGTGGATATAGATCATTACACCGAGCAGATAAAATTTGGTAGCATAGTGGAAACCAATAAACAAAATTATTTTATAGCTGCTGCACTAGGGGAGATAAAATTGGATGATGGAGCTTTGATTTATGTAATTTCTAATGAAGCACCCATTTATGAAGAACTAAAAGGAAAAAAAGCAGGGAACACTTTCAAAATTAACAATGAGGAAGTGAAAATATTAAATGTTCATTAAAATTTATTCCGGATATTCCACTCTTAAATGAAAAATGTTTTTCAGCTTTTGTTTCAGGATCTTTTTAATAAGTTGAATTTCTTTCAAAGTAATATCTGCATTTAAGAATTGGCCTTCCTCCATTTGTTTATTGATAATTTTTTCAATAAAAACATCGATTTTTCCGGTCGTAGGTTCCTTTAAACTTTTACTTGCTGCCTCCACACTATCACACATCATTAAAATTGCGGTTTCCCTGCTGAAAGGTATTGGCCCTGGATACCTAAAATCTGCTGTAGATGCGCTTTCGTCAATTTCCTTTTCCTTCATATAAAAGAAATAAACGGTAGTTGTCCCGTGATGGGTTCTTATAAAATCAATTACTCTATCGGGAAGATTATTTTTCCTAGCAATTTCAATTCCTTTAATTACATGCCCGATTATAATTTCTGCACTTTCTTTTGGAGAAAGTTCGTCATGAGAATTTACCGAACTCGATTGATTTTCAGAAAAATAAGTCGGGTTTTCCATTTTGCCAATATCGTGGTAGAGAGCTCCTACCCTAACCAACATGGCATTTGCTCCAATTTCATTTGCAGAAGCTTCTGCCAGATTAGCTACATTCAAGGAATGGTGGAAGGTTCCCGGAGCTTTTTCGGAAAGTTCTTTTAGCAGTTTAGAATTAGTGTCAGAAAGTTCCAAAAGGGACATATCTGAAACCAGGCCGAATAATTTTTCGTAAATATAAATGATTGGTTGCACGAAAAGTGTGGCTAAGCCTCCTAGCACGAATGACAGAAACATTTCCATATCCAAATCAAGAATATTCCCTTCCTGAATTACGGTAAAAGCAAAATATACCAGGATATAAACGAAGGTTATTTGGCCTACCGAAATAAACAGACTAGCCCGTTTATATAATTCGGAAACGGTTAAAATTGTAACGATCCCAGCCGTAATTTGAAGGAACATGTATTCGTAACTGTCTGGAACCACAAAACCCAAAATTAAAACCGTAATTACATGAGTAAAGAGCCCTAAACGCGAATCAAAAAATGCCTTTAAGGTTAAGGGTAAAATACACAGGGGAACAATGTAAACATACTTCGGTTCAAATTTCACAACCAAAGTGGTGAGAAATATCATCAATAAGATGTTAAAAAATATAAATGTGACCTTAACATTATTCGCATAAATATCCCTTCTATATTTTCTTATAAAAAGGAGTAGCATTAAAAGTGCAAGACCCACTAAGGAACTATATCCAAATAGGAGCCAATTATAACTTGAGGCACTCCATACCTGAGATTCATATTCAGTTTTAAGGGAATTTAATATATCAAGTTTTTTACCTTCGACAATCTCACCCCTTGAAATAATTATTGTTCCCCGTTCTATACTGCCTCGCGTATAAGAAATGGATTTAAGCTTTTCATCCAGGTCTTTTTGGGTCAGAATATCATCAAAGGTTACGTTGGGCTGAATAATATTATAAAAGAGTTCGAGTAGCTCTGGTTCTAAATATTTAAGATTGTTTTGATCAATTTTAGCGGTTAGGAATGGACGAATTTCATCTTGAGTGAAGATTTTGCCATAATCAACCTCAATTGCTACATTTCCTTTTTTCAAATAAACCAATCTATTGGGTTCTGATCTTCGCTCCTCTTCCAGAACGCCGAATTGATAGAGTGAATTCAAAGTTTCTTCTGCAAAATTAATAAGAACACTTTTTTTTCTATTCAAAATACTGTCTGTAAATATCTTGATTATCTGTACAGGGGCTTCCGCTTTTACATTTTTTACGGTTTGCTCCTGAAAGTTATAGTAAGGAATATGGTTTGATATAATCTGATCCTTTTCTTTGACAATTTCTTCATTTGTTTTTAAAATAGCGAAATCAAAAGGAGCGTATAAATTCTCATATTGCCATGGTTTACCCTTAGTAATTTCGTATTTAAACTTTCCACTCTTCGGAAGGAGGTAAACAATGACCACAGCAGTAATTATAAACAAGAAAATCTTGTAGAATAATGCCTGATTTTTATAGAAATTATTAATAATATTATTCATTGACTTACCTAATATTTCCCAAATGTAACGAAAAAACATCGGGTGATTAGAACCTTGGTTTGTTCTTTATAAAATCACTAAATTCGCATTAGGATAAATTCAAAACAAAAGGTTATGAAAGAAGTTGTAATTGTTAGTGCTGCCAGGACTCCAATAGGAAGTTTTTTAGGAGGATTATCAACCGTACCAGCAACAAAACTAGGTTCGATTGCCATTCTTGGAGCCTTAAAAAAAATAGATTTGAAACCCGAGATGGTAGATGAAGTTTTAATGGGAAATGTAATCCAGGCTGGGGTTGGACAGGCTCCCGCTAAACAAGCTTCCCTTGGCGCTGGAATTCCGGATACAGTTCCCTGTACAACCATAAATAAAGTTTGCGCAAGTGGGATGAAAGCCGTCATGCAGGGCGCACAAGCAATTATGTTAGGTGATGCCGAAATTGTAGTAGCCGGAGGAATGGAAAATATGAGTTTGGCACCTCATTATTTATATCTTAGAGGTGGTCAAAAATTTGGACCTGCAACAATGATTGACGGCATTCAGAAAGATGGATTGGTAGATGCTTATGACAATAATGCCATGGGTATGTGTGCTGATCTTTGTGCAAAGGAATACAACATCTCCCGGGAGGATCAGGATGCCTTTGCTATTCAATCTTATAAACGCTCGGAAAAAGCTTGGAAAGAAGGTAAATTTGACAATGAAGTAGTTCCTGTAGAAGTACCACAACGAAAAGGAGAGCCTACAATAATTAAGGAAGATGAAGAGTTTAAAAATGTGTTCATAGATAAAATTCCAGGTTTACGTCCGGTATTTTCAAAAGATGGTACAGCAACTGCTGCCAACTCCTCTACCATTAATGATGGTGCCGGTGCTTTAGTTTTAATGAGCCGGGAAAAAGCAAATAAATTAGGATTAAAAGTGTTGGCAAGTATCAAGGGTTTTGCAGACGCATCTCAAGCTCCAAAATGGTTTACCACTTCACCTTCTAAAGCAATACCAAAAGCCTTGAAAAAAGCAGGAATTACCCAAGATGATGTAGACTTTTTTGAATTTAACGAAGCATTTTCCGTGGTGGGCGTAGCCAATATGAAATTATTGGGATTAACCGATAAAAATGTGAATGTGAATGGTGGCGCCGTTTCTTTGGGACACCCTTTGGGATGTTCAGGAGTTCGAATTATAATTACCCTTTTAAACGTATTGGACCAAAACAATGCTAAAATAGGAGCAGCCTCAATTTGTAATGGTGGCGGTGGCGCTTCAGCAATAATTATTGAAAGAGACTAATTTAATTTTGGCAATCTTTTTTTGATGCAATACGGAATATGCAATCTTAGCATCGTACCAGTTCGTTTACAACCGGAAGATGCCACTGAAATGGTTACCCAACTTTTATATGGAGAACATTTTAAAATTCTTGAAGAACGAGGAAAATGGAGCCGGATTCGCATTGCATCCGATACCTGCGAAGGCTGGGTAGATAATAGACAATATGTTAAAATGGATGAAAATTCATTTTTTGAACTTAATGATTCAATACCTTTTTATTCTGCAGATTTAATTGATTATTTAATCGATGAGAATAGCAATTTAACTGCTATAACATTGGGTGCAGTTTTAAACTATTCCCCTCAATTGAAGCATTCACATGATGGAGCCGTCATATCAGGAATTAAGGATAAGACGAATCTTATACCAATGGCGCTTTTATATTTAAACGCACCTTCCATTTGGGGAGGAAAAACGCCCTTTGGGATAGATTGCAGCGGATTTACTCAAATGGTTTATATGCTTAACGGCTATTCTTTACTTCGAAATTCAGCACAGCAAGCTACACAGGGAGAAGCTCTAAGTTTTATTGAAGAAAGTGAACCTGGAGATTTGGCTTTCTTTGATAATTCGGAAGGTATTATAACCCACGTCGGGTTAATGATGAAGGACAATTACATTATTCACGTTCATGGTAAGGTAAGAATTGATAGGATTGATCATTCAGGAATCTTTAATACTGAATTGAACAGGCACACACATCAGTTAAGGGTGATCAAGAAGATCATTTAATTTCTAATTTGAATTCACGCAATTTCTTTAGATAGTTTGAAATAATTAAATTGATATAAAAAAGCAGGCTACCATTGGTAGCCTGCTTTTTTATATCAATTGTAAAAAAATTTAATTAATCCTACAGTTGATCAAGTTTTTCCTGCAATGCTGCTGCTTTTTCAGTCTCCCCTAATTGGTAGTAAATATTCATTGTAGTTCTTATAGCCTCAATATTCTTAGGATTGTCTTCCATCACTTTTTCTAAATATGGAAGGGCTTGTTGATAAAGTCCTTTTCTTTGTGCCGCAAGTTCATCATATTTTTTAGTATCAGCTTTGCTTAATCCCAGTCCATTCATTTGTTCAACTATTGCATTTTCTCCTGAGAGAATTGCAGCAGCTATATTTAAACGTGCATCAGTCAATTTAGGATCAAGTTCAAGCGCTTTATTATAATATTTTATTGCAGCTTCAGTATTGCCTATTTCAAAAGAAGTTACACCTAGATTGTAATATATGGTTGGATTATTAGGGTCTTTGTCAACGATAGCTTCCATTAGTGCCTTATATTTTTCTTTATCTCCCAATTTGTAATACATATCTGCTTCAGATTGTAATAAAGAAATATCTTCAGGATTGGCTAGTTTTGCAGCATCTATTGCTGCAATAGCTTCATCGTTTTTCCCTTGATCAATATAGATCAAAGCAATATTTTTAGCTATTTCGCCTTCTTTAGAAGGAACGATTCGATCCTGAGGATTAATATACTCTCCAGATTTCACCATTAGATCCCTTTGTGCTTTAGCAAATAATTCTTCTTCACCGGATTCTTTATTCACCGCAACATATTGAGTTTCAATTCCTGTATATCCAAGACCTTTTAATTCCTCATAATATTTAAGGGCTGTATCATAATCTCCGGAGTTAATTGAATTTGAAGCTGCGTAATATAAATACAAAGTATCTTTATTGTTTATTTGATAACCTGCATATAACTTCTCTGCTGCTTTGTCGTATTTCTCAGCATTTTGATCTTTAATGGCGCTCTGAACCAGGCTGTTGGTGATGGCAGATAAACCCTCGGCAGATTCATCACTCCCCAATTCCTTTGCTTTTTTAAAGGCTTCAGCAGCGATAAGTAAATCTGCTACCGGAGTATCTTCTCCTGTACCAAGATAAGCCTGACCTTTATACAGATAAAAATCTTCCTGATAACTTGAATTTGCTTCAGATAAAGTTGGTTCTGCTTGAGTCAACAAAGTTTTTGCCTCCGCATAACTCCCTTTCTCGATTGCTTTTCCCGCATCACGGATTTCTCTTTTCTGCGCTATTGCAACCAGCGTTAAAAAGGATAATGTTATTGTTAAAATTTTGGTTTTCATTCTAATATTGGTTTTATGTTAATTTATTCTTCTGTATCATTTACAATAGTTGTGCCATCTGAAATTTCATCATTAGAATCAGGGGTTTCAGCCTCATCTGGATTCTCAGTTATTTCTTCGCTTTGCATAACCTTGGCAACTGCCGCAATTGCATCTCCTCCCTTAAGGTTGATAAGCTTTACTCCCTGAGTAGCTCTTCCCATTACCCTAAGGTTTTCAATACTCATTCTTATGGCAAGTCCAGATTTATTTATGATCATTAAATCATCCTTATCCGTAACATTTTTAATAGCCACCAGTTCTCCGGTTTTTTCAGTGACAGAAATGGTTTTGACTCCTTTTCCTCCCCTATTGGTAATTCGGTAATCTTCCAGTTTGGAACGTTTTCCGAAACCATTTGCAGAGACAACCAAAACATCGGCATCCATATCATTTACGGCAATCATGCCTACTACCTCATCTTTTTCATCTGCAAGGGTAATTCCTCTCACTCCGGAAGCATTACGACCCATTGGCCTGGTTTTGCTTTCTTCAAATCGGATGGCTTTTCCACTTTTTATGGCCAACATAACCTGGCTATTTCCTGTGGTCAATTTTGCTTCTAACAATTCATCATCTTCCCTTATTGTGATAGCATTTATACCATTTACACGAGGCCTTGAATATTGTTCCAAAGAAGTTTTTTTGACTTGACCTTTTTTGGTTGCCATGATTACATAATGATTATTTATATATTCCTCATCCTTTAAATCCTGAGTACATATAAAGGCTTTTACATTATCTCCTGGTTCAATATTGATCAAATTTTGAATTGCCCTTCCTTTCGAAGTTTTACTCCCTTCGGGTATTTCATAGACTCTCATCCAGAAACATTTTCCTTTTTGAGTGAAAAACAACATATATTGATGATTCGTCCCAGTGAAAAGATACTCTAAAAAGTCTTCACTTCTGGTGGTTGAACCTTTTTGTCCCACACCACCACGATTTTGTGTCTTATATTCGTTGAGAGATGTCCTTTTAATATAGCCAGCATGGGAGATAGTAATTACAACTTGCTCATCAGGGATCATATCTTCAATACTTAAATCACCACCAGCATACTCTATCACAGATCTTCTGACATCGCCATATTTTTGCTTAATTTCCAGCAATTCATCCGTGATAACCATCATTCTTCTTTCTTTGCTGTTCAGAATATCCTTTAAGTCATCAATTGTTTTTAAAATTTCATCGTATTCAGCGCGAAGTTTATCCTGTTCTAGTCCGGTTAATTGTCTCAATCGCATTTCTACAATTGCCTTGGCCTGAATTTCGGAAAGTTCAAATCTCTCTATTAATTTTGAACGAGCTTCATCAGCATTGTTTGAGGATCTTATCAAGGCGATCACTTCATCAATATTATCAGAAGCTATAATTAGGCCTTCTAGAATATGTGCTCTTTCTTCTGCTTTTCGCAATTCATATTCAGTTCTTCTCACAACAACTTCATGGCGGTGCTCCACAAAATGGAAAATCATATCCTTGAGATTGAGCATTTCCGGACGACCTTTAACCAAAGCGATATTATTTACGCTAAAACTGGATTGAAGAGCAGTATGCTTATATAGGGTATTCAGAACGATATTTGGAATTGCATCCCTTTTGAGGATATAAACAATACGCATTCCGTTTCTATCGGATTCATCCCGAATAGTAGAAATACCTTCTATCTTTCGATCATTGATTAAATCGGCAGTTTTTTTGATCATATCGGCCTTATTCACCTGATATGGAATTTCGGTCACGATGATACTTTCCTTGCCGTTTACTTCTTCCAAAGTGGATTTTGCTCTTACCATCACACGACCACGACCTGTTTTAAAGGCTTCCCTCACTCCATCATATCCATAAATAGTCCCCCCAGTTGGAAAATCTGGAGCTTTAATGTATGTAATAAGTTCATCTATATCAATATCGTTATTTTCAATATAAGCGATGGTCCCGTCAATTACTTCTGAGAGGTTGTGTGGGGGCATATTTGTTGCCATCCCAACGGCTATTCCGCTGGCTCCATTGATCAAAAGATTCGGAACTCTTGTAGGCAAAACGGTAGGTTCTTCTAAAGTATCATCAAAATTTAGTCGAAAATCTACTGTCTCTTTATCGATATCCGCCAACATGTCTTCGGCAATTTTCCGCATTCTGGCCTCAGTATATCGCATTGCAGCCGGACTGTCACCATCAACTGAACCAAAATTACCTTGTCCGTCCACTAACATATAACGCAAACTCCATTCCTGTGCCATTCGCACCATTGCATCATATACAGAAGTATCTCCGTGTGGGTGATACTTTCCTAAGACTTCCCCAACAATACGGGCCGACTTTTTATGAGCTCCGGTAGCTCTAATTCCCAATTCATGCATTCCAAATAAAACCCTTCTGTGAACGGGTTTCAATCCGTCGCGCACATCAGGGAGTGCACGTGACACAATGACGGACATCGAATAATCGATGTAAGCCGATTTCATTTCATCTTCAATGTTGATAGGAATTAACTTTTCTCCTTCAGCCATATTAATTAGTTTATTTTAGTTCAAAAATATAACGTGCCAATTTACGCTTTTCGCCAATGTTTTAAGGGGTAAATGCCTTTGTTTTAACAAATTTTATTAACAAATTTTTAATCGGATTTCGTTGATAAGTTCGTTACCTTCCATTTTGATAATTGAAAGTTATGTTGTCTATTAGCTAACGACTCATTAAAAGGTATAATTTTTGAACATTTTAGTGAAAACAAATTAAGAGAAAGAAAAATAATATGGACGATAATTTTTCACCCAGAGTTAAAGACGTTATTGCCTTCAGTAAAGAAGAAGCACTACGGCTGGGACATGATTTTATAGGAACTGAACATCTCATGCTTGGATTGCTTCGCGATGGCGACGGAAAAGCTATCAATATATTGAACGCAATGGATATAGATTTGGGTCAATTACGGCGGAAAGTAGAAATATTAAATCCGGCTAATCCCAACATATCAGGAATTTCTAATGAAAAAAAGAACCTGCACCTTACCCGACAGGCAGAACGAGCATTAAAAACGACTTTTTTAGAAGCCAAATTATTTCAAAGTGCTTCTATTAATACTGCTCATTTGTTGTTGTGTATTTTAAGGAATGAAAATGACCCAACTACTAAACTTTTAAATAAAATGAACATAGATTATGATGGGGTTAAAGATCAATTTAAATATATGATTACTAACGAAGATGATTATATTGAAGCTCCTAGAGCTGAATCATTTTCTGATGACGATACAAGTTCTGACGAATTGTCAAAAGACAACCCGTTTAGTAGCAGCAGTACCGGGAAAGCAAATAAGAAATCCAAAACTCCGGTGTTGGATAATTTTGGAAGGGATCTTACCGCAATGGCCGAAATTGATAAACTCGATCCTGTAGTAGGAAGAGAAAAGGAGATAGAGCGTGTAAGTCAGATTTTAAGCAGGCGTAAGAAAAACAATCCCTTGTTAATAGGAGAACCGGGAGTTGGTAAATCTGCAATTGCCGAAGGTTTGGCCCTTAGAATTGTACAACGTAAAGTTTCAAGGATCCTTTTTGACAAGCGTGTTGTGACCCTTGACCTTGCAAGTCTTGTTGCAGGCACCAAGTATCGTGGCCAGTTTGAAGAACGCATGAAGGCGGTAATGAATGAATTGGAAAAAAATGACGATATAATTCTTTTTATAGATGAGATTCATACCATTGTTGGTGCCGGTGGCGCAACAGGAAGTTTAGATGCCAGTAATATGTTCAAACCTGCCTTAGCCAGAGGAGAAATTCAATGTATTGGTGCCACAACATTAGATGAATACAGACAATATATAGAAAAAGATGGTGCCCTTGAAAGAAGGTTTCAAAAAGTAATTGTGGAACCTACCTCGGTAGAAGAAACGATTGAAATTTTAAATAATATTAAGGATAAATATGAGGAACATCACAATGTAAGCTATACTCCAGAAGCTATTGATGCCTGTGTTAAACTCACAAACAGATATTTAACAGATAGGTTTCTTCCGGATAAAGCGATAGACGCATTAGATGAAGCAGGTGCCAGAGTTCATATTACCAACATAGAAGTGCCAAAGCAAATTTTGGAGCTTGAACGCAAACTTGAAGAAGTTCGGGAAAGTAAAAATGTGGTGGTTAAAAAGCAAAAATATGAAGAAGCTGCCAAACTTAGGGATGATGAAAAGAATCTTGAAAAACAGTTAGGTGTTGCTCAGGAAAACTGGGAAGTTGAATCCAAAAAACATAAGGTTACAGTTACAGAAGATAACGTAGCCGATGTTGTTTCGATGATGACTGGAGTTCCAGTAAACCGAATTGCACAAACGGAGATCAAAAAACTGGCTGAACTTCCTATGCGAATCAAGGCAAAAGTGATTGGTCAGGACGATGCCGTAAATAAGGTGGTGAAAGCCATTCAGCGTAACCGTGCAGGTTTGAAAGATCCAAACAAACCTATTGGTTCCTTTATTTTCTTAGGTCAAACAGGTGTTGGTAAGACTCAATTAGCAAAAGTTCTTGCAAGGGAATTATTTGATAATGAGGATACTCTGATCAGAATTGATATGAGTGAATATATGGAAAAATTCGCCATCTCAAGATTAATTGGAGCGCCTCCTGGGTATATAGGTTATGAGGAAGGTGGTCAATTAACTGAAAAAGTGCGCCGTAAACCTTATGCTGTTATATTGCTTGACGAGGTTGAAAAAGCGCATCCGGATGTTTTCAACATGTTGTTGCAAGTATTGGATGATGGTTATTTAACTGACAGTTTGGGAAGGAAAATTGACTTTAGGAACACTATAATTATAATGACATCCAATATCGGGTCCCGTAAGCTGAAAGATTTTGGTCAAGGGGTTGGATTTGGAACAGCAGCAAAACGTTCTCAACTTGATGATAATACAAAAAGTGTAATTGAAAATGCTCTTAAAAAAGCTTTTGCTCCAGAATTCCTCAACAGAATAGATGATGTTGTTATCTTTAATTCATTGGAAAGAGATGATATTCAAAAAATCATTGATATAGAACTTTCGAAATTATATGAAAGAATACATCATATTGGTTATTCCCTTTCCCTAAGCGATAAGGCAAAAGATTTTATTGCCGATAAAGGATTTGATAAAGCTTATGGCGCCAGGCCTTTAAATAGGGCGATTCAAAAATACATTGAAGATGCCTTAGCGGAAGAAATTATCACGTCAAATTTATCTGAAGGAGATAAAATATTTATGGATCTTGATGAGGTTAAAAGCGAACTTACAATTAATATCGAAAAAATCGCCAAGGAAACCGAATCATAATAATTGAATATTTTAAATTATTAACTGCTTTTGTACTAATTCTTTTAGTATAAAAGCAGTTTTTTTGCGTTAGAAATTTAATCTATGGGAGATTTTTTTTAAAATACTCTAAAACATTTCCATATAAAATTCTAATATAATTCTTACTTTTATCAGTCATATTATTCCCTACAATTTTATGACGAATACGGAGTTAAAATTAGAATTTGGCAAGATCACTTTTGAAGGAAATATCCTTATTGCCGAATTGAATGAAGGAATTTTACTTGATGTTGAAAAAAACAGAGAACTATTGGAAATTGGAAGGAAATCTTTTAATCATGGTTCTTATGGTTATATTTCAAATCGGGTAAATTCTTATGGAGTTAATCCAATGGTTTACCTGGAATCTGCAAGCACTCCTACTTTAAAAGCTATTGCGGTAGTTACTACTAATCCTGTATGCAGACAAAATGCAATTTTAGAACGGCAGTTTTACAGGGATAGTAATTCATTTGAAATATTCACAACACTCGAAGAGGCCATCAATTGGATAAAAAATATGATTTAAGTTAATCGAAAAGGCAATCCTGATCTATAATATAATTGGCAATAAACTCTTTTGAGTGACGAATATGATCTGACATTATTTGATCTTCTTTCAAAATTGGCACCTCGGCTCTAAATGCATCTAAAAGCTCGGTTAAAAAAGGCGATGTTTTCGCTGGTTCTCTAAAATGTAATGCCTGAGAAGCATTAAAAAGTTCAATGGCCAAAATGGTAGAAATATTTTCGATTACTTTTAAAAGTTTGGTAGCTCCATTGGCTCCCATACTTACGTGATCCTCCTGTCCGTTCGAAGATACTATTGAATCTATACTAGCAGGCGTGGCATATTGCTTGTTTTGACTCACAATACTTGCAGCTGTATATTGAGGAATCATAAATCCGCTGTTCAAACCAGGGTTTTCAACTAAAAAAGTTGGAAGACCTCTTAAACCAGATACCAATTGATAAATTCTACGTTCAGAAATATTACCCATTTCTGCCATAGCAATTGCCAAATAATCTAAAGCCAATGCCAGTGGTTGTCCGTGAAAATTACCACCAGAAATGATTTTATCAGCTTCAATAAAAATATTCGGATTATCGGTCACCGAATTGATTTCAGTTTTAAATGTTTTTCTCACAAAAGCCAAAGTATCTCTGGTTGCTCCATGAACCTGTGGAATACATCTAAATGAGTAAGGATCCTGAACGTTTTCTTTTGCGTCTTCAGCAATTTCACTTCCTTTTAAAAATTCCCGCAAACGCTCTGCCGTTTTTATTTGACCCCTATGTGGTCGTACCATATGCACCAGTTCATCAAACGGAGACATATTACAGTTAAAAGCATCTATGGAAACTGCACCGATCACATCTGCCATAAAGCAAAGTTTATATGATTCCAATAATGCATAAACCCCATGAGCACTCATAAATTGTGTACCATTCAACAGCGCAAGACCTTCTTTAGCCTGCAATTCAATAGGCTTCCAATTATATTTTTTCAAAACCGATTCCGCAGTTATTCTCTCGTTATTAAAATAAACTTCTCCCTTTCCCAATAATGGTAAAGACATGTGTGCAAGTGGAGCCAAATCTCCTGATGCTCCCAGGGAACCTTGTTCATAAATTACCGGAAGGATATCTTCATTGTAGAAATCTATCAGGCGTCTCACGGTCTCCAGACTCACTCCTGAATTACCATAACTTAAGGATTGTATTTTCAACAATAACATCAGCCGGATTATAGGTTTAGAAACCAGGTTTCCCGTTCCACAAGCATGTGACATTACTAAATTTTGTTGCAACTGGGTAAGATTTCCAGCGGCGATCTTTACATTGCATAAAGATCCGAAACCCGTATTAATACCATAGATAGGAAGATCATTTTGTTTGATTTTTTCATTTAAATAATGCCTTGATTTTTCAATATTCACTCTAGCTTCATCGCTTAAATCAATTTTCTTCTTATTATAAATAATATCGTAGATAATATGCAAGTCTAAAACTGCAGAACTGATATAATGTAATGAATCCATAGGTAAAGTGGGCTGTTGATTGGTATGAATAAATTTGTTCATACCGTTAAAACGCATAAAATATAAGGTTTATTGGAAGAAAAGTTTTTTTATAAAACTTAAACTGCTAACCAAAAAAAACTTCTATGAGATGCTATAGGTTATTAAACAATTGCTAAAATAAACCAATATTTTTCATTTTTATTTATTTTTACTATCCTTTTTAAATAAATCTAAGAAAGCTGCTCCTATATTTTTTGCGATATCACTGGAAATCATTCCCTGACAACTCAGTTTTTCCGCAGAAATATCTCCTGCTTTTCCGTGCAGATAAACACCAAAAACAGCGGCTATCATAGATTCATAACCTTGGGAAATCAAGGCGGTAATTACTCCTGAGAGAACATCACCACTACCCGCTGTTGCCATTCCAGGATTTCCTGTACTATTCACAAAGAGTTTATCTCCTAAGACCGTTATTGTATGGGCACCTTTAATCACCACAATCAATTTATATTTATTTGAAAATTCCTGCACTTTTTCAAGTTTCTCAAAATCGTCTTTCCATTTACCGATCAAGCGTTCCAATTCTTTAGGATGCGGGGTTAGAACCGAGTTTTCCGGAACAAGTTTAAGAAACTCTTTATGCAGGGAAAGAATATTCAATCCATCGGCATCAATCACCATTGGATCTTTTGTCCTCTCCAACAATTCTTTAAAAGCTCTTATGGTATTTTTGGAAGTTCCGGCACCCATTCCAAAACAAATAACATTTGGCTCAATTTTAAAATCAATTCCGGAAAGTTCATCTTCATTTTTATCTGTGATAACCATTGCCTCTGGAAGTACTGTTTGTAAAATATTATAACCGCATTTTGGGGAATAAATAGTGACCAAACCTGCGCCAGACCTCAAAGCCGACATAGCTGTAAGTGAAATACTTCCAATCTTGCCATAACTGCCGCCAATTATCAAACTATGTCCATAATTCCCTTTATGTGAAAAGTTTTTCCTCGGAACATAAAAAGTAATAGCTTCTTGCTTGTCTACAAGTTTTGCTTTTACCTGAGTCTTATCCAAATACTCCTTGTCCAAACCTATATTGAGGACTTTTAAATCGCCCAAATATTCGGCAGCCTGAGGAAGGAAAAATACCAATTTTGGAGCCTGAAAAGTGAAGCTAATGTCTGCTTTAATAACAGCATCGTTTTTAGATGGGGTTTTATCTGCAAACATACCGGACGGCATATCTATTGAAACAACAAAGGCTCTGGATTTATTGATGTGTATTACTAATTCGGCAACCCAATCTTCCAGTGGTCTATTAAGTCCGATACCAAAAATAGCATCAATTATAAAATCCTCCTCAGATAATTTAGGAAAATCCTCCTTTCTATTTATTAAAATTGGCAATTTGGTAGAAATATCTTTTATCTTACTATAATTGGAATGAAAATCTTTTGATCGGGCCTTGCTATAATTTACAATATAGATGCTTACATTATAATTTTGTTTCAGCAATAAACGGCCAACAACCAGTCCATCTCCCCCATTATTCCCAGTTCCGCAAAATAACTTAATTTGGATTTGAGCTCCTTGAAGCCTGGAATGGATCTCGTCATATACTAAAGTAGCGGCGCGTTCCATCAATAGTTCAGTAGTGATACGCTGTTTTCTAATCGTTATCTTATCTGCTTCAGCTAATTGTTGAACATCAAAAATCTTCATAATTTTTTCATCTAAAAAATTTGATAAACTTCCAGCAATGCTATTTCATTTTCAATTAGCCTCCTCTAAAATGGAAATTCTGGCCCGGAATCTTATAAAACTACACATTATTTACTTCTGAAAATTGCCTACTTGTTACAAATATAAAACTTCTGTTGATGCTTATCACCACAATAAGAAATACCTAATAAAAACTTTATTATCGCACGCTATTTCGGTTTGAATTAAATAAATTTGTCTAAATCCAAAACTGAAGGAACATTCAGTTGAATGGGATTTTATAAAGTGTAAATCATTATATGGAGGCTCCATATATTAGTTAAAATAATTGATAAATTCATATGAAAAAAATTGCCCTTAACGATATTCATATTGCTTTAAATGCCAAGATGGTCCCGTTTGCTGGGTTTAACATGCCGGTTTCTTACGAAGGCATAAACATAGAACACCAAACCGTGAGGAATGCAGTAGGCGTGTTTGATGTTTCCCATATGGGAGAATTCCTGATTTCTGGTGATAAGGCCTTAGAGCTCATTCAAAAAGTAAGTTCCAATGATGCATCCAAACTAGTGGACGGAAAAGCCCAATACTCTTGTTTGCCCAATGAAGATGGTGGAATTGTAGATGATTTGATTATTTACAAATTAAATACAGAAAAATATTTGTTAGTGGTAAATGCCTCAAATATTGAAAAAGATTGGAATTGGATTTCCCAGAATAATACCATGGATGCAACAATGAAGGACCTTTCTTACGAATATTCCCTACTTGCCATTCAAGGCCCAAAAGCTGCTGAAGCAATGCAATCTCTCACGGATGTGAATTTAAAAGATATGAAGTTTTACACATTTGAAGTTGAGGAATTTGCAGGTGTGAAAAATGTGATTATTTCAGCTACGGGATATACCGGAAGCGGAGGCTTCGAAATTTATTTCAAAAATGAAGATGCCAAACATATTTGGAACAAAGTGATGGAAGCTGGAGCCAGTTTTGGAATAAAACCAATTGGATTGGCAGCCAGAGATACACTTCGACTTGAAATGGGATACTGCCTATATGGAAATGACATTGATGACACTACTTCTCCAATTGAAGCTGGTTTAGGCTGGGTTACAAAATTTACTAAGGATTTTATAAATTCTGAAGCCCTGAAAAAACAAAAAGAAGAAGGTAGAAAACGAAAATTGGTCGCTTTTGAATTAGACCAACGCGGGGTTCCAAGACATGGCTACGATATTGTAGATGAAAATGGCAAGGTTGCTGGCGTAGTTACTTCTGGTACCATGTCACCATCTCTGGAAAAAGGAATAGGAATGGGTTACATTCCAACAGGAATGGCTAAAACAGGTGATAAAATATTCATCCAAATTAGAAATAAAGCTATTCCGGCCACATTGGTTAAATTGCCATTTTACAAAGAATAATTCTATTGAAAAGGATACTGATTATAGGAGCAAGCGGCTTTATAGGCAATGCCTTATATAAAGAGCTTTGCTCCTATTTTGATACTTATGGAACATATCTTAATGCTGAATCCTTTAGCAAAAATCAAAAATTCCACCAGTTCGATATCTTAAGTGAAAACATCGAACTTTTGCTTCAAAATTTAAAACCAAGCATTATAATTTCTGCAATACGCGGAAATTTCAATGCACAGATTAGCACTCATTTATCGATTATTAATTATTTGAAAAAAAATGAATCTAAGCTGATATTTATTTCATCTGCAAATGTATTTGATGCCTTTACCAATTATCCATCATATGAATATGATAAGACACTTTCACAAAGCGTTTATGGCAGGTTTAAAATAAAAATTGAAAATGCCTTGCTTCGGCTGCCAAATCACAAGTACAATATTTTGCGATTGCTGATGGTTTTTGGGGCAAACTCTCCGCGAGTCCAGGAAATTAAAAACAAAATTGAATTTGGTGAACCAATTGAAGTTTTTCCAAACGTGGTAATAAATGCTGCTGAAATTTCAAAACTTACTCAACAAATCCACTATATAATAAATCAAAATAAACAAGGCGTTTTTCATTTAGGAAGTAATGACCTGACCCATCAGCATGATTTGATCACAAGTATTGCCGAGGAGCTCGGATTTAAAAACCCACTTTTAAAACAGGTCTATGATTCTAACTACAACCGATTTCTTGCGGTAGTTCCAAAAGATAATATTCTTCCTAAAAACCTGCAGGTTTCACTTCAAGAAATAATTAATGCCTCGCAGATCAAATAATTGTTAATTTTATCTTAAAAAAAAGGTGAGCGTGCCAGTTCAAATAGGATATGCTTAACTTTAAAAAGTTAATTTTTATAACTCATAACTGACTAAAAAACACCTAAAAATGAAAAAATTATCTAAAGAGGAAATCAACGACCACTTAGAATCACTGGAAGGATGGACATATTCTGACAATGCAATACATACCTCATTTGAGTTTGAAAATTTCAAAGAGGCTTTTACACTCATGACACGGATTGCATTTGAAGCCGAAGCGCAACAGCATCACCCTGAATGGTCCAATGTTTACAATGAATTGGAGATTTCATTATCCACGCACGATGCTGGAGGAGTAACTGAGAAAGACTTTAAACTTGCCAGTACAATCGAAAAGATTGTCAATGCAGAATAACAATTAAACAAAACAAAATTGACGATCCATTTTTTCCTAAAAATGGATCGTTTTTTTTATTTTTGCAGCATAATTAATATTTTTATGGGAAGAGCATTCGAATTTAGAAAAGCACGAAAAATGAAACGATGGTCAAAAATGGCCATAGCATTTACCCGTATTGGTAAAGATATCGTAATGGCCGTTAAAGAAGGTGGTCCGGATCCTGAAACCAATTCCAGGTTAAGAGCTGTTATTCAAAATGCCAAAAGCATCAACATGCCAAAAGACAATGTTGATCGTGCCATCAAACGCGCGAGTGACAAAAGTCTTGGAGACTATAAAATTATTCTTTTTGAGGGCTATGCTCTTCATGGAATTGCGGTTTTGGTAGAAACTGCAACAGATAATAACAATAGAACCGTTGCCAATGTGCGTTTGCATTTTAATAAATCGGGCGGGAATTTGGGAACATCCGGATCTGTTGAGTTTATGTTTGACCACACCTGTAATTTCAGGATTAATCCCGAAGGAATTGATACCGAAGAACTTGAATTGGAATTAATCGATTTTGGTGCCGATGAAATTTTTGATGATGAAGACGGTATTTTAATTTACGCTCCTTTTGAAAGTTTTGGAAATATACAAGGTGAACTGGAACGCCGTGAAATTGAAATCTTATCCTCCGGTTTTGACAGAATCCCGAATATCACCAAAAAACTCACGCCTGAAGAAACAGCCGATGTTGAAAAATTGTTGGAAAAACTGGAAGAGGATGATGATGTTCAAAACGTATATCATACCATGGAAGAGTCCGAAGAATAACTTCTTCGGACTTACAATGTGGTTGGTTTAAATAATTCTTTTTTTGGTATAAAATAATATGAATATCGGAGATCTTTCGAGCTTAGAAATCGATATTAAAACGGAACTAGCTGATACGATCGGCGATAAAATAATCTTAATACATGTCTTCACAGGTGAATAATATTTGATCCCCATTATTGACCAAAATATATTTATAAAAGAAACTGGTTATGCCTATAATTATTCTACTTCTTCCGGCTTTGGTGTTTTCATCCTCGCAGTTGGATTCTCTTTATAAGTTGTCTTTTTTCTTTTGAAAGGTTTTTCCCTGTTTGCCTTTGTGATTTCTCCCTTTCTGCGTTTGCGTTCTTCCAGTAACAAGGAAAGTTCCCTTCCGGTTTGTCCTTTTACTGATGTATTCTCCTCCGCCCTCCTCATCAAATAAGGAACCACATCCCGAACAGGGCCAAATGGAACCAATTTTGCCGCGTTATAGTCCATTTTAGCCAGATTGAAACTAATATGATCACTCATTCCATATAATTGGCCGAACCATACTCTAGGATCGTCAATTGCAATATTTTTATCTTCCATTATTTGTAGAGCCAAATAATTGCTAACCTCGTTATGGCTTCCAATAAATATTGAGATGGCGTCAATATGAGCCAGGCAATAAGTAAGAACTCCATTAAAACTGACATCGGTAGCTTCTTTGTTTTCACAAATAGGAGATGGATAATTCATTTTTTTAGCCCTCAGATTTTCCTGCTCGTAATATGCCCCTCGAACTATTTTCACCCCAATTTTAAAACCTTCTTTTTCACCGATTTCATGAAGTTTTTCCAAGTATTCCAATCTGTCCCACCTGTAACATTGCAAGGTCATAAACACAATCGCCTTTTCACGGTTGTATTTTTTCATCATTTTTACTATCAATTCATCTGCTGCTTCCTGCATCCAGGTTTCTTCTCCATCTGCCATTACGGCTGTGTCATTCTGATATGCTGCTTCGCAAATATTCTCGACGCGTCGCTGTACCCGTCCCCATTCTTCCTCTTCTTCACTGGTTAGAGCAACTTTTGAAGTAACTTTTTCCCAAATCGCGAACCTTCCTATACCGGTTGGTTTAAAAACCGCAATGGGTAATTCCTTTCTTTTTGCAGCAAATTCTATAATGCTTATTTTCATTTTAGCTGCAGCGTCAAATTGCTCTTCTTCCTCTTTTCCTTCAACTGAATAATCCAATATGCTGCGAAGTTTTTTTGCGTACATTTTTTCAATTACAGGCAAACATTCTTCCATTGATTCTCCACCACTAAACTGATTAAATACGGTACTTTTGATAAGCCCTTCAACCGGCAAATGAAATTTTAAGGACATTTTAGTTAGAAAAATGCCTATTTTTACCAAATCAGGACGATTTATCATTTCAAAAAGATATAAAGCCCTGTTGAGTTCATCATTAGACTTCAATTTAAATGCAGTTTCTGTATCGTTAAAAATCTTTCGTGTTATCATTAGTATATAATTAATTTAACAAATATAATTAATGGTTATTGAAGTAATGATAAATTCTTCCTTAATTTTTGACCATTTATAAAAAATATTTAATCTTTAAAAGTATGATCACTCCCTCAATTCAGGCACCTGTTTTTTATTCAGAAAAAGCTTACCTGGAATTAAATGAATATATAAAGCATGCAAATCATTCTGCGATTTTTATTCTTGTAGATAGCAATACACATGAACATTGCCTGACTCGTTTTTTACAAAGACTGGAGACTAAAATTAGTTTCGAAATAATTGAAATGGAGGCGGGAGAAGAATCAAAAAACATCGAAACCTGTTCTGGAATTTGGTGCACACTCTCTGAATTAGGAGCAGATAGGAAAAGTTTAGTGATCAACCTTGGAGGTGGCGTTGTCACTGATCTTGGCGGATTTGTAGCCAGTACCTTTAAACGCGGAATCGCTTATATTAATGTCCCCACTACCCTACTTTCTATGGTTGATGCTTCAGTAGGTGGAAAAACCGGCGTTGATCTTGGGAATTTAAAAAATCAAATTGGAGTGATTACTCAGCCTGAGATGGTGCTAATAGATTCAATATTTTTAAATAGTTTGCCATCAAATGAAATGAGAAGCGGACTGGCTGAGATTTTAAAACATGGATTGATAACCAGTGAAAGTTACTGGGAAAAAACAACTAGTTTACATAATCTTACCTTAAAAGATCTGGATGGACTTATTTCCGAATCGGTATCTATCAAAACAGATGTTGTACAAATGGATCCAAGGGAAGATAACCAACGAAAAACACTTAATTTTGGTCATACCTTCGGCCACGCTATTGAATCCTATTTTTTGACTCATCCTCAGAAACCAAAATTACTGCACGGGGAAGCAGTAGCCATTGGAATGATAATGGCTGTTTTTCTTTCTACAAAAATCTGCGATTTTCCAAAAGAAAAATCAACTTCCATTACCAGCAAAATTCTGGATATGTTTCCAAAGGTGGAGATTCAGGAAACTGATTTTGAAAATATAATCGACTTATTAAAATTTGATAAAAAAAACACACACGGAAATATCAATTTCGTCCTTCTAAAAGATATAGGTCAGCCCATAATAGATTGTAAAGTACCAAAAAATTTACTTTTGGAAGCTCTTTTATTTTATCAGGGAATCTAAAAATCCGCTTCTATTTGATTTTTAAAATAATTTATTTTAAATAATTTATCTGAGTGCAATTAATACAAAATTTGTTATAATTGTATTATCAAATATTCGTTACAAAAGATCATAACAAGCATCTATTTAAATAATTATACTTCCCGTCATTTAGAATTATTAAAAGACCCGGGACTTCTTTAAATAAAAGACAGCAGCATTTGGTCCATTAAATTCTATCAAGATGAAAAGAGTCATTGTAGATTACAAAAAGTTAACTCCTGAAATTTTAGGCTTTCTGGTTGAAAAATATCCTGATGGCTATGATGATGATCAGATTATCTCATTTAGAAATGCAAAAAATGAGAAAATCGAAGCTGTTGAAGTTAGGACGGAAGATTCAATTTACCTGGTAAAAATTAGCACTCGTTTGGAAAATACTATGGCTAATTATGATGAAGATGATTATGATGAAGCAGATTATAATGAGCCTATTGTTGAAATCCCTGAAAAAAATAATGAAGAAGAAGATGAGGATGAAGAGGAGAAATAACTAAAAGGAAAACTAAGAATATTTTTATAATAAAATCACCTTTCAATTTCGGTAAATGAATATTATAACGAAATTGAAAGGTTTTGTTTGAAAAACAATTAGTTAGACTTATACTTGTTGATAAAGGGATTTCCTCTTATTTATTTCCTGAATCACTCTCTCATTAAAGGCAGGTAAATCATCGGGATTTCTACTTGTTATTAAGGCACCATCTACCACTACTTTCTTATCTACCCAAACAGCTCCAGCATTTTCCAGATCCTTTCTAATAGAAGAAAATGAAGTCATTGTTTTGCCTTTTACTACATCAGCATTTATAAGAGTCCATGGGCCATGACAAATGGCAGCAACAGGCTTAGTTTGATCAAAAAAATCTTTTACAAAATTCAATGCATCTTCACTTAACCGTAATTTATCCGGGTTTATTACTCCTCCAGGCAATACCAAAGCATCATAATCTTTAGCCATAACCTTGTCTATAGTATTATCCACTTCGTATTCATTAGACCAATTTCCCTGGTTCCATGCTTTTATTTTGCCGGGCTTTAAGCTAATGATATCTACATTAAAACCTTCTTTTTCCATCGCCTCTTTCGGTGATTTTAATTCGCTTTCTTCAAAACCATCGGTTGCTAAAATTGCAATATTCTTTTCCATAATTCATTTTAATTAGGTTCATAATCAATGATTTTAAAAGTACCTAAGTACTTAGAGAATCATTAATAAAAAGCTCCTAAAAAAACTAATGAAAAAGTTAAACGTTTACTAATCAATGGATTTAGTCTCTTCTTCATAATTAAAATTAGATTTTAACTTTTCCAACATTTCTTGATCCTTTTCGAGTTTAATTTTTTTAGCGTCAAGTTTTCTCATTTCCTGATAAATGGCAGGTTCACTAAATTTATTCGGAGTAATTCGTTCCTTAATATGGAGTGCATACTGAACAGTGAATTCTGCCCCAAAAAACAGAATCAAGCAGGAATAATTCACCCAAAGTAGAATTAACACCACTGAAGATGCCCCTCCATAAACTGAGCCTGGGTTGCTTTTTCCAAAATAAAAGCTAATCAAGAACTCTGCAATTAAAAAGAATATGGTGGTTAAAGCCGCTCCTAAGAATGTGATCTTCCATCTTATTTTAATGTCCGGTAATAATTTAAAGATGGCGGCAAAAAGAGCCGTTATAAACATGAACGAAAGGACATAATTAATTACTTCAAGACCAATGGAAGTAAGTACCGGTGCTGAACCTGAAATATAATCGCTTAGAATTTTAATGCCTGCAGATATAATTAAGGTCAGCAATAATAAAAAGCCTAATGCCAGTACCATACCAAAGGATATTACTCTATCAATGATCATTCTTAAAAATGTATCCTTTTTAGCTGCAACGTTCCAAATATTGTTCATCGCTCTTTTCATCTGGAAGAACACCCCGGTGGCACCAAATAAAAGCATCGCAATACCAAAGATCACGGCTAAAGTAGAATTATTTGTAAGTGCTGCACTGCTGATCATTTTCTCTATCGCCATGGCAGAATCTTTGCCTATAAAATCGGCAATTTGACCTGTAATCCTACCCTGAACCGCCTCTTTTCCGAAAAAATACCCTGCAATTGATACAACTATAATAAGTAACGATGGCAGGGAAAATAAGGTGTAATAAGCTATAACCGCGCTTTGTTCAAATGGTTCATTACTGATCCAATTGAGATAAGTTTTCTTGAGGAGATTCCAAAAAGTTTTTAATTTATTCATTTCTTAAAAGTATTTATTCTTATCTAACATATGGTAAAAATTTTCTTAAATAGAATTATCTTTTGAATTGAATAGATAAAAAAATTATAATAAATAAAGCTTTTTAAATAGGATTAAATGATGTTTTTGATGTCCTGCGGAAATAAATCCAGCAGCTCTTGGGCTTAATGGCGCTCCATTGGCATTTCCAATCTCCTTGAGCATTTCCTCATCCATACTTTCGAATAGGGCTATTCCTGAATTTCTCACTATAGCAAATTCATTTATAAAATCCGGAAGCATTCTGGAGTTCGCGCTTGAAAAACTTACATACATATCCTGATCAAACCCGGGCAAGGCAGTTTTATCCTTCCTGGCGATGCTCAATGCCCTATACTGGAAGATTCGTTCAGTATCAACAATATGTTGAAGAACCTGTGCCACCGACCATTTTCCATCTGCATAACTTAGACTTAAATCAGTTGGGGATAATTTTTCCAAAAACTCAACAAATTGATCCCTTAATTCTTTTAATAGGGATATTAATTCCTGATCCGGCAGATGATTTAAATAAGTTTGATAATAAGGCAAATATTCGGTTGAATTAAGCTCTGATAATCGCATGTAAAATTTGTTTATGATTTAAATATTTTGACTCTGATATATAAAAAAACCCCCTCAACTATTTTAGTTTAAGGGGGTTATATTAAGTTTTACCAGATTTATGAATCCTTAAAGATGGAGTGCATCAAGCGTTTTTTATCATTTAAACTTTCTTCCAACGATATCATGGTTTCTGTTCTGTAAACTCCCTCAATATCATCTAATTGAAATATGATCTCTTTAGCATGTTGGGTATCACGGGCACGAATTTTACAGAATACGTTGAATTTTCCTGTGGTCACATGCGCAACTGTTACGAAAGGGATATCCTTAATTCTTTCTAAAACAAATTTGGTTTGAGAGGTATTTTTAAGAAAAATCCCTACGTATGCTATAAATGCATAACCCAATTTATCATAATTTAAAGTAAGCGTAGAACCCAAAATTATTTGTGATTCTTCCATTTTTTTCACCCGAACGTGAACAGTTCCTGCCGAAATATTTAATTTCTTTGCAATATCAGTAAAGGGGGTCCTTGTGTTCTCAATTAACATATCGAGAATCTGATGATCAGTCTCGTCTAATTTGTACTTAGCCATAATTCCTAATGCTTTTATATGAAAGACAAAAATAATACAAATTCATTAGATAATTAGTAAGCATATTCAATTATTTTCATAATTAAGAGCCAAAAATTCATTATTTAAAATAATATTGCTTACTAAAACGTTTTCGCCAAGTAACTTCTGCCCTTCAAGACTGATTTCGCTTTTTTTACAATCGATTTCTTTATGTCCGTAAAAAGGTATTTTCGGTGTGATTTTTTCGATAATAAGAGAAAATTCGATTTTGTTATTTTTTAAAACCTCTTTAAACTGAATTGCTATGTCTGTTATTTGGTCATTTAATTTTGCATCTCTTAAAATGACATCATAAAATAATTTTTTATTTTCAGGTATCTTAAAATAATCATTAAAATCCAAATCATTATGAGTTCCCATAGCGATCGCATTTAGTCCGGAGAATATCGCAGAGACAACAAATTCCCTGGTTTTTTCCCTATTGTAGTCTCCCTGGTAATGTCCAGCCTCAAATAAGATGGTAGGAACCTTAAGGCTTTGGAAGTTATCACCAGTACAATTATCATTAAAAGCATCATCATACCTACCTAATTGGTTGGGTAAGGCCATATGTAAATCTTTGGCAATTGCGGCAATTACCTGCATGGATTTTATCCGGGAAGGAGTGATAGTTCTGGAACGATTCATTGCAGGTGTTAAAAAAGATAATGTGGCCGGAAAAGCTTGCTCTCCTGCGCTAAATATGGTTCTTTGGTCGTGTAGGTTAAAGCAGTAATCGGGTTGATAACGAACAAATTCAGCGCGAAGTATTTGGCTCTCTATTTCAGTTAAATTTTTTGCATCCCGATTCAAATCTATTTTATTTGCATTTTCACGGGTATATGCTTTTGCTCCATCTGGATTCAACATTGGAATTATTTGCAGTGTACAACGCTCTAAAATATTTTTCAAAAAATCACTTTCTTCATATTGATTAAAACCGTTTAAAAGATCAAATACTGCCTTCGTGGTCGTCGATTCATTTCCATGCATTTGCGACCAAACCAATATTTTTGTTTTTCCATTGCCAAAAGAAATTGATTGAATTGGAATTCCCAAGGTTGAATGACCGAGAGTTGTGATTTTGAACTTAGATGATAATCCTTTTAAAGGTTTCTCAATGTGTGAGTAGTTAATGTATCGACCGTTTAATTCCGATTCTTTATACACCGGGTATAACCTAATAAAATCTTTATATGCTGTTGTTCCATTTCTCATGTTCACAAAAGTAATTAATTCAATTTTTACAAATGTAAACAGATATTCACAACCTGTTTGTTTACAATAGTGAACAAAAGATTTTGAATTATGTAATAATCCGCTGGAATTTTTCCATGTCACTATCTTAATAATGTTATGTCATTATTTGTTAGGTAATTAAAATGTTTCATATAAAGTTTTAATTCATATAAATATAAGTTGTTTACAATTGGATGTTGATCAAATGGAATCAATGTATTACATTTGTAAACGAACAATTGTTTCTTAAAATATTCACAATGGTAAACAGCGAAAAGTTCTCCAAAAGATTGCAGAAAATATTCAATTATTACGATTTGTCGGCAGCGGCTTTTGCAGATGCTATCAATGTAGGACGCTCTTCCATCTCACATTTATTGTCGGGTAGAAATAAACCGAGTTTAGATTTTGTTCTTAAAATTGTAGAAACCTACCCTGAAGTAGAATTATACTGGCTGTTGAATGGAACAGGAAGTTTTCCTGGAAATCAAAAAGTAGGCAATGATTCTTTAACCGTAAATACTCCAACTCCCTCTCAGCAACAGAATATCCCCAAGATCCGTCAAATTCCAACAGAACAAAAAAATTCAGAAATCGCTTCAACAGAACGAAGTATCCAAAAAATAGTGATTTTTTATAAGGATGGGACTTTTGACGCCTTTGAAAATTGATATTTCATCATAAATACCTTTATTTTGCAATCCTGAGGTTATAACCGGGTTTTACTTGAAACTCAATATAGCCAATTAAAGAATAGCCTTATTGCTTTGGAAAATACGATCTAGATGAAAAAAATACTTTTGCTTTTATGTGTTTTATTCCTTTTTAACGCCTGTTATTCCCCTGAGCGGAATTGTGCTAAGTTTAAAACTGGAACCTTCGAATTTGAGTCTTATTTAAACGGAGAGTTGGTAACCTCCACCTTCGTTCGGAACGATTCTGTAGAAATAGATAAATTTCAAGGAAAGACGGACACTTCCTCTGTAAGATGGATCAATGACTGTGAATATATAATAAGGAACCTGCATCCTGTAAACCGCGCAGAACGAAAAGCATTACATATTAAGATAATTACCTCCGATAAAAATATGTATACCTTTGAATACGGTTTAGTAGGGGAAATTGAGAAGAAACAAGGGACAGTTAAGAAGATTGATTAAATCAGGATTTAGCTTTTCCATCTTTCAAAAGTTGATTTTGTTCACGGACCAATTCCGTAAGATTAGAAAGCAGTTCAATATCTTTTGGGGTTTCGACAGTTTTATTTTTTGGATCCTGAGCTTTTCTTCTAAAACTATTCATAACCTTAATTACCAAAAATATTGTAAAACCTACAATTAAAAAATCGAGAAGTGTCTCCAAAAAAGCACCGTACCCAATTGCTACTTCCTTTAGTTCCTCAGCCCCTTGAGCTGTTGAAGGAATTCCTTCTCGCAACACAATTTTTCTGGATGAGAAATTAATTCCGGATGTAAGTAAGGATAAAGGTGGAAGAACGATTTGTTTTACCAAAACATCTATAACTTTATTAAAGGCGCTGCCAATGATAATCCCGACGGCCATATCAATCATATTGCCTTTAATAGCAAATTCCTTAAATTCCTTAAGAATCCCCATTATTCTTCAAATAGATTGGTTTGACTTTCACTGGAGGTACCCTTATTCGTTTTTACATCTTCAGATACTTTATTTTTATCCAAATCAGTTTCGACTGTTTCTTCATCATTGACCTCCATTTCCTCAACAGGAATAACTTCAGGTTCAAATGGGATAGGATCAATTAGATTTATCTGTTTAACTTTGTCTGTAGTTAATTGATTTCCAAGGGCTTTATGACCTTTAACTGAAATAAACTCTTTAAGATTGATTATCTCGTTGGGCTTTTGATCTTTGCCCTTTGTTTTGGAAAAAACCAGTTCTGCCTGAGGAATATAATCAGTTGAGATTAATTCTAAAAATGACTTTTCATGTTCCCCAATAAAATGTTCTTCCCTTTCAGGATTTTCAAATACAAATCTTTTTACATAGTAACGTTCTTTCTCCGCTTCCCAATAAATTGCAGTGATCGGTTTATCAGGGACCCATTTTTCCAGAACAATCATTTCATCATCAAATCTTGTAGTTAACTCAGGTTTAATTGTTTTAGCAACTCCATCTTGACTAATAATTAAAAGTCGATCTTCTCCCCTAAATTCTCCCAATAAGTCTCCGCGTTCATCTACGTTAAGTCTTTTTATACTATCGTCGAACCAAATTTTTCTGGGTTTCAAGGTTGAAACTCCTTCTTCTTTTAACTCAATGCGTTTTACAGGATATTTTGTAATAATATTTCCCTTGACATTTCTGCCTTTAATAAGTATATCTGAAAAATCGACTTCAAATTTCAATTTCTTAATACTGCCAACTTGCCTTAAATAAAAGGTAACAACTTCAGCTTCTCCATTTGGGTTGGCAGAAAAATATAGAATTTTAGAATCCTTTTTGCCTTGGGTTACATCGTATTCTCTATCTCTGGTAATTGAAGTAACCGCACATCTTTTGATAAATGATGATCCACTTTTTCCATCCCGATAAATGAGGTTATAAATTGTACGTTTGTCTTTTTTCTTGAAAATAGCAAGATGAATGATATCTTTACCAATAAAGGTTTTTGCATCAACTCTTGTAACAATCATTTTTCCTTCAGCAGTAATACAAATTATATTGTCTATATCGGAACAATCTGTTACAAATTCATCCTTTTTAAGAGATGTGCCAATGAATCCTTCCTTACGGTTTACATAGAGTTTGGTATTGCGCATTGCAACTTTAGAAGCTTCGATATCATCAAATAAGCGCAAGAAGGTTTTTCTCTCCTTCCCTATGCCATATTCCTTTTTCAATCGCTCAAAATATGCAATCGCAAAATCCACTAGATGTTCTAAATGAAATTTCACCTGTGCTATTTCATCTTCGAGGGAATCAATTTTTTGCTGAGCTTTATCAATATCAAATTTTGAGATTCGTTTAATACGAATTTCAGTGAGCCTAATGATATCATCTTCAGTAATTGCTCTCTTCAAATGACCGATATGCGGTTTCAAACCATCTCCAATTGCCCGGATAACGCCTTCCCAGGTTTCTTCCTCTTCTATATCGCGATAAATTCGGTTTTCTATAAAGATCCGTTCCAGGGAAGCAAAATGCCATTGCTCTTCAAATTCATCTAATTTTATCTCCAAATCACTTTTGAGTAAACTCAAAGTATGATCTGTAGATAGTTTTAAAATTTCAGTTACCCCTAAAAAAATCGGCTTATTGTCAATAATAACACAACCTAAAGGGGAAATCGAATTTTCGCAGGTTGTAAAAGCATATAAAGCATCAATAGTCTTATCTGGAGAAATATTAGGCGGCAAATAGATCAATATCTCCACATTTTCAGCGGTATTATCTTCTATGCGCTTAATTTTAATTTTTCCCTGATCGTTGGCCTTTAAAATCGATTCAATTAAAGTTGTGGTCGTAGTCCCATAAGGAATTTCGTTAATTGCAAGAGTCGTTTTATCGTATTGCGAGATTTTTGCCCTTACCCGTACTTTTCCTCCACGTAGACCATCATTATAATTTGAAATATCAGCTTCTCCAGATGTGGGAAAATCGGGAAAGAGTTTAAAACTTTTTCCTTTGAGATGCCTAATGGAAGCTTCTATGAGTTCATTAAAATTATGTGGTAAAATGCGGGTACTCAAACCTACTGCAATTCCTTCCGCCCCTTGAGCCAACAACAACGGGAATCTAACAGGAAGATTAACCGGTTCCTTTTTACGTCCGTCATAGGAAAATTGCCACTCAGTAATTTTTGAATTAAAAACAACTTCCAAAGCAAATTTGGATAACCTGGCCTCTATATATCTTGGCGCAGCAGCCCTGTCACCGGTGAGCACATTTCCCCAATTTCCCTGGGCATCTATCAATAAATCTTTTTGTCCTATTTGTACCATTGCATCGCCAATACTGGCATCACCGTGAGGATGATATTGCATAGTATGCCCAACAATATTTGCAACCTTGTTATAGCGTCCATCGTCCAGATCTTTCATGGAGTGCATTATACGCCTATGTACAGGTTTAAATCCATCTTCTACTGCAGGCACAGCACGCTCTAAAATCACATAGGAAGCATAATCTAAAAACCAATCCTTATACATTCCTGTAATTCGAATTAGTTTGTCCTTATTTTGCTCCTCCTGATGGTTTTCTTCTTGGCCTTCCTGCGGCAAATCTTGATTTTCTAAATCCATTTAAGAGACTTCTTTATTTTTTTCCAACACCTTATTTAAAGATTCTATCATTCCCCTTTTTTTCTTCTTTGCCAAGAAGGTTATATTGAAACTGTATTTTCTGGAACCTCGTTTACTTCTGCTTCTGATATAAATTACGAGAACCGAATAAATCCCAAAATCCATAACATTAAATTTCAATAATTTTCTCTTTGGAAATTCGGCCCTTTTGACCCTATACTCCATGAATTTTGAAAAAACCACCCCGTTATTTTTAAAATTCAGAGTTTCACCGTCGCTGTCAAAATCAAATAATTGAGCGATCCTATGGAAATAAATTCCAAAAAGGAGCAAAACAATGTTAGGAAGGAAATGACTAAATTTCATTGTGCTTTCAGCATCTGAATTCATCACTTCAATATTGACAAATATATTAGTGATGAATGCTGCTACAATGATCATGTATACGGAAGGTACAAGATTAGTTTCAGTAGTATTTTTAAACCTCATGGGCTATTCTTCAATCAGATCAAGTTCAACTTTTAAATTTGCGATAATGAATTCCTGCCTGTCCGGTGTATTTTTACCCATATAGAAACTCAGCAATTCTTCAATAGACATATCCTTGTCTAACATCACTGGATCCAGCCTGATATTCTCACCGATAAAATGTTTGAATTCATCCGGAGATATTTCACCTAAACCCTTAAATCGAGTGGTTTCAATTTTTCCGCCTAAATTGGACATAGCTTGCTGGCGCTCCATTTCGTTGTAGCAATATATGGTTTCCTTTTTATTTCGAACCCTAAAAAGCGGGGTTTGTAAAATATAAAGATGGTTCTCTTTAATTAGCTCAGGAAAAAATTGCAAAAAGAAAGTTATAAGCAATAACCTGATATGCATTCCATCTACATCCGCATCTGTTGCGATTACAATATTATTGTAACGTAAGTCTTCAATGGATTCTTCAATATTGAGCGCAGCCTGAAGCAGGTTAAATTCTTCATTTTCGTAAACGATTTTTTTGGTCAGCCCATAACTGTTGAGCGGTTTTCCCTTTAAACTGAATACGGCCTGGGTTGAAACATCGCGGGATTTGGTAATGGATCCACTGGCAGAATCCCCCTCCGTAATAAACAAGGTCGATTCTAAGTAACGTTCCTTTTTACTGTCCCCCAAATGAATTCGGCAATCGCGCAATTTTTTGTTGTGCAAATTCGATTTTTTCGCCCGATCCTTAGCTAATTTCCTGATCCCAGAAAGTTCTTTTCGCTCGCGCTCTGCTTGTAATATTTTACGTTGAAGTTTTTCTGCAGCATCAGGATTTTTATGGAGATAATTATCAAGTTGGGTTTTGAGAAAATCGTTGATATAGGTTCTTACCGTAGGTAAATTTCCTCCCATATCAGTTGAACCAAGCTTGGTTTTAGTCTGACTTTCAAAAATAGGTTCCATCACTTTAATACTGATGGCCGTAACAACTGATTTTCTGACATCGGATGCCTCATAATTTTTTCCATAAAATTCCCTGATGGTTCTCACCAACGATTCCCGGTATGCGGCAAGATGAGTTCCTCCCTGAGAAGTATTCTGTCCATTGACAAAAGAATGATATTCTTCAGAATATTGAGATTTACTATGGGTGAGCGCTACTTCAATATCTACACCCTTCAAATGTATAATTGGATATAATTGATCATCTTGGGAAATGCTGTCCTCCAAAAGATCCTTTAAACCATTTTCTGAATAAAATTTTTCGCCGTTAAAAAGTATGGTCAATCCCGGATTAAGGTAGACATAATTTTTGAGCATTTTTTCAATATACTCGTTGCGATATTTAAAATTCTTGAAAATGCTTTCGTCAGGAATGAAAGTGACTTTTGTGCCGCGTTTCCTGGATGTTTCCTCGAGTTCTTCTACGTTAATAAGATTTCCTCGCTCAAATTCAGCCGATTTGGATTTGCCGTCTCGGTTCGATTCAACCTTAAAATTTGAAGAAAGAGCATTTACTGCTTTGGTACCAACTCCGTTTAACCCAACTGTTTTTTTGAAAGCGCGGGAGTCATATTTTCCACCGGTATTCATTTTTGAAACAACTTCTACAACCTTTCCCAAAGGAATTCCACGGCCATAATCACGCACAATAACGCGAGGATTTTGAACAGAAATCTCGATGGTTTTACCGGTGCCCATCACATATTCATCAATACTGTTGTCAATAACTTCCTTTAATAAGACATAGATCCCGTCATCGGCAGTAGATCCATCACCAAGCTTTCCAATATACATTCCCGGACGCATCCTGATATGCTCTTTCCAGTCAAGGGAACGGATATTGTCTTCGGTATATTTTGTTTCTTGGTCCATATATCACAAGTGCAGTTATGTTGCTAATATAAGGATTCCCATAAAATTTTGAATCAGGAAAGCCTCAAAGTAATTAACAAAATTTTAAGGGGAAATGTTAATTAGACATGAGATCTGAGATATGAGATTTGAGACATTAGATGTTAGACTTATGTGAAACTCTAGTTTATTCTTCTGGAATTTGATTTTGACAGATACAATTTAAGGTTTTGCCATTTCCAAACATTGAAAATAGTGATAACACTTTTAATTTCCGAAGATTCCTGTTTCCTTTCTCTTCTCTATAATCTTATTTCTTTTTTCTCAAATCTCAAATCTCAAATCTCAAATCTAATATCCCAAAAACTAACATTTTTATTTCTGCAGATAAGCGAAAATACCATTTCTGACAATTTATAGTTTTGACTACTGGCTCCTTTTTCCTGTCTCTTCTCTATATTCTTTTTTCTAAAATCTCAAATCTAATATCTCAAATCTATCAAACGTTGAACCTAAAATGCATCACATCACCATCTTTAACGATGTATTCTTTCCCTTCTACTCTCATTTTTCCGGCCTCTTTAACTTTTGCTTCACTTCCATATTTCACGAAATCTTCATAAGCAATTACTTCAGCTCTTATAAATCCTTTTTCGAAATCGGTGTGAATTACTCCAGCCGCTTGTGGTGCGCTCGCTCCCACTGCAACTGTCCAGGCCCTCACCTCTTTTACTCCTGCAGTAAAATAAGTTTGAAGCTTTAATAACTTGTAGGCAGACCTGATTAATTTTGCCGATCCGGGTTCATCCAGGCCAATATCTTGTAAAAACATTTGTCGTTCTTCATATTCCTCTAATTCGGTAATATCCGCCTCTGTTCCAACAGCCAAAACTAGTACTTCTGCGTCTTCATCTTTTACAGCTTCTTTAACCAAATCGACAAAGGCATTTCCAGATGTTGCAGCAGCTTCATCCACATTACAAACGTATAACACCGGTTTATCTGTGATTAATTGTAAATTCGAGATGAATTCTTCCCTTTCTGATTCTGTCAAATCCAAGGAACGAACTGATTTACCTTCTTCCAGGCCTTTCTTCACTTTCAACATAGCAGCTTCTTCCTTTTGAGCTTCTTTATTGCCGGTTTTGGAGGCCCGTTTCACCTTCTCCAATTTTTTATCAATGGTCTCCAAATCCTTCAATTGAAGCTCCATATCTATAGTTTCTTTGTCCCTAACCGGATTTACCGATCCGTCAACATGAACAATATTGTCATCCTCAAAACAACGTAATACATGCAAAATAGCATCTGTTTCACGAATATTCCCCAGAAACTGATTTCCTAATCCTTCTCCTTTACTTGCCCCTTTTACCAGGCCAGCAATATCAACAATATCAACTGTTGCCGGAAGAACCCTCTCTGGTTTGACTAAAGATTCCAATTTTTCCAAACGGTTATCCGGAACGTTTACCACTCCGATGTTTGGTTCTATTGTACAAAAAGGAAAATTGGCACTTTGGGCCTTTGCATTAGATAAACAATTAAAAAGTGTTGATTTTCCTACGTTTGGCAATCCTACAATTCCAGCTTTCATATATGATAATTAAATTTTTGTCGCCCATTTCTAAGCGGCTGCAAATATAACTATTAATCTTGAAAATTGAAGGATTGAATAAAGTAATGATTTGGAAGTTAAGTCCATTATATAGGATGATAAATATGATTTTTTGATATTCTTTGAAGAAAACATTTTTAGAAATTCCTACATATATAATTTTATTAAATTACAGGCTTTATAATAAAAGACCGTTGAACAATGATCAACTTTTTGTTTACACGCTTTTCAAAAACTGACGAGAATCATGTTTAGCCCTATTTTCACAGGAATTTGTAAATTATTAAAGGCCTTCAATTCCAAATAGTCCTATTTTTGCGGTCGTAGAAAAACATATTATGAATAAAGGAATATATATTGCCACATTAGAATCCCATAGTGGAAAATCGCTCATTTCATTAGGTCTGATGCGCACGCTTTTAGGGAAAACCGTTAAAGTTGGTTATTTCAGGCCAATCATTGATGATTTTGAAGCTGGAAAAAAAGATAATCATATTGACACTGTACTAAGTTATTTCGATTTAAAAATACCTTATGAGGATACTTTTGCCTTTACAAGGAGTGAGATAATTCATAAACGAAATGAAGGTGAGTCGGGTGAAATAATCGACATTATTATACGCAAATACAAAAAACTTGAAGATGAATTCGATTTCGTTTTAGTAGAGGGAAGTGATTTTTCTGGAGAGGGAAATGTATTCGAATTTGATGTAAATGTTCTTATCGCTAAAAACCTGGGTATCCCAGTAATTATAGTTGGAAGTGGAAAAAATAAAACCAAGGATGTTCTAATGGGCAACCTTCAGATGGCATATCACGCTTTTGTAAATAAAGATGTAAGGGTAATGTCCATTGTTTGTAATAAAATTGAATCTGAAAATCTAGAAATGGCTTTAAATGCCATGCGTGAATTTTTACCGAAAGAAGTCGGGGTTTTTGCCATTCCATTAATTGAAACACTTGTAAATCCAACACTTAAAGAAATTGTTGAAGCCTTAAATGGAAAGGTCTTATTTGGGAAAGAATTTTTAGATAATCAAACTGGGAATTTTGGGGTTGGTGCAATGCAGCTTCGTAATTATTTAAATCATTTAAAAAATGAAAGTTTGGTAATTACACCCGGAGATAGAGCTGATATTATTTTGGGTGCTTTACAGGCAAATGTTTCCAGCAATTATCCTAGAATTTCAGGCATAATTTTAACAGGAGGCCTTATCCCCGAAGATACTATTTTGAAACTAATAGATGGATTGTCTCAAATTGTTCCAATCATATCAGTAGAAGATGGAACTTTTAATGTCGCCAATGCTATAGGCTCTATTAAATCCAATATTTATGCAAGTAGCATTCAAAAGATAGAAACATCGATCAGCACCTTTGAAAAACATGTTTCATTTGATCCTTTAGTTGAGCAACTTATCAATTTTAATCCACGTGGAATTACTCCGCGAATGTTCCAATATGGAATGGTAAAAAGGGCACAGCAAGTAAAAAAACATATTGTGTTGCCTGAAGGAACGGATGAACGTATCTTATTTGCTGCCGCCCGTCTGGTAGCACTGGATTTGGTTGATATCACCTTGCTTGGGGAAGAAGAAACCATCAGAAGAACAGTGGATAATCTGGGAATAAAATTGGATTTAGAAAAAGTAAATATTATTAATCCAATCACATCCTCACATTTTGAGGACTATGCAAAAACTTATTACGAACTCCGGAAACATAAAAATGTAAATCTTGATATCGCAAAAGATAGGATGAGCGATGTTTCCTTTTTTGGAACCATGATGATCTATAAAGGTCATGCAGATGGCATGGTTTCTGGAGCAGCTCATACCACTCAACATACAATAATCCCGGCTTTACAGTTTATCAAAACTAAACCTGGAGTTTCAGTAGTTTCTTCGGTATTTTTTATGTGTTTGGAAGATAGGGTTTCAGTTTTTGGAGATTGCGCGATCAATCCCAACCCAACCGCTGAACAACTTGCCGAAATCGCCATTTCTTCTGCCGAGAGTAGCAAAGCCTTCGGAATAGAACCAAAAATTGCAATGCTTTCTTATTCTTCCGGAACCTCAGGAAAAGGTGAAGATGTGGATCGTGTAAGAACCGCTACCGAAATAGTGAAGCAATTGCGCCCCGATCTTAAGGTTGAAGGACCTATCCAATATGATGCAGCTGTAGATATGGCTATAGGTAAAAGCAAATTACCAGATTCTGAAGTTGCGGGTCAAGCAAGTGTATTCATATTTCCAGATTTAAATACTGGAAATAATACCTATAAGGCTGTACAACGGGAAACTGGCGCTTTGGCCATTGGCCCTATGTTGCAGGGTTTAAACAAACCGGTGAACGATTTAAGCCGTGGTTGTACTGTAGATGACGTATTTAATACTGTGATCTTAACTGCAATACAGGCGCAGGGAATCTAAATTTTAAATTTAATTAGTTTTAGCAATTGACCCCATTCCTAATGGAATGACAAATACAATAAAGCCACAGATGAAAAATATTTTAGTTATAAATTCAGGAAGTTCTTCCTTAAAGTTTCAGTTAATATTAATGCCGGAAGAAAAGGTTTTAGCCTCCGGACTCGCGGAAAGGATTGGACAGGAAGGTTCAAAACTGCATTACATATCGAAAGATTTTTCAATAACGGAAGAAATGGAAATCCCAGATCATTCTGTAGCTTTAAAAGCGATCACGAATATCCTGATGGATGCTAATAAAGGGGTAATAAAAAATGCTTCTGAAATACCTGCCATTGGTCATAGAGTAGTTCATGGTGGCCCTACTTTTTCTGAGACCATTATTATAGACCAAAACGTAAAAGGAAAAATAGAGGAACTTTTTTCATTAGCACCCTTGCATAACCCAGCAAATTTGACAGGGATTATAGTTGCTGAAGAAATTTTTCCCGAGGCCATGCAAGTCGCTGTATTCGACACCGCTTTTCACCGAAGTATTCCAGCCAAGGCTCATAAATATGCTATTCCAAATTCTTTTTTAAATGATAACAAGATACAGGTTTACGGGTTTCATGGGACCAGCCACAAATATGTATCAGAGCAAGCAATTCGGATTATTAAAAAACCACTATCAAAAATAATTACGATACATTTAGGTAATGGATGCAGCATGACTGCAGTAAAAGATGGGAAAAGTATAGATCATTCCCTCGGCTTTGCACCTGGAAATGGCCTAATAATGGGCACACGCAGCGGTGATATAGACCAGTCGGTTATTTTTTATATGATAGAACACCTGGGTTACTCACCAAAAGAAGTAAGTGATATCTTAAATAACAAAAGCGGGATGTTAGGCCTAACCGGTTTTAGCGATTTACGTGATATAGAATCAGAAGCGGAAAAAGGCAATAAGGATTGTAAATTAGCCTTGGAAATGAATACCTATCGAATCAAAAAATATATTGGAGCTTACACTGCTGCAATGAACGGTTTGGATGCATTAGTTTTTACAGCAGGAATTGGTGAAAACAGCAGTTTAATCAGAAAAATGGCATGTGAAGAAATGCAGTTTTTAGGAATAGAATTAGATCAGCTTAAAAATGATGTCCGTTCTAAAGAAAATAGAATTATAAGTACCGAAAAATCCAAAGTAACGGTCTTGGTGATTCCTACAAATGAAGAATTGGAAATAGCGAATCAAACCTACGCACTAATGATTAAAGATTCCGATTTCAAAATTCCGAGTTTACATTAAAAGCGTAGGATTACGATTTCTTTATTCCTGTACGATTAATTTTGACCTTTGAATCCTTGAATTTTGAATTTTTAACTTTGAATCTTAATTTATATAAATAAGAATGTCTCCCCTATTTTAACCTTTTTTGCAAAATTGGCAACTGTATTTTCTTCCAACTCCTTAAGAAACTGTTTTTTTAACGGCTGAATGGAATAATGTATTGGACAGGGTTTTTCATAGGTGCATTTTTTTAATCCCAAACCACATTCTTCAAACTTATCCAACCCATCAATTTGTTTAACAATTTCTATTAGATGGAGATTTAAATTTTCGTCCGTCATATAAAAGCCTCCACCAGGGCCCTTTGCCGATGATATTATGTTTTTTCTTGACAAAATTTGCAATAATTTAGAAAGAAATGGAGAGGGAATATTAATAGCCTCTGCAATGTCTGGAGCATTAATTTTCTTATTTTCATCAGTATGAACTGCTAAATACAAAACAGCATTTACAGCATATTTACTTGCATTCGATAACATAATCTTTTTTTAGAAATCAAATTTAACATTATTTTCCATTTTATCACTCATTTCAAAGCTATAAAATATTTTAATACCTTTTTATCTTTTATTCAAATATTTTTCTTAATTTCGTCTTAAATAATTACACCTCATTATAAACTAATTATGAAACTAACAATTAAATTTATTTCCGTTTTATCTCTCCTTATTGCAATTAGCTGTGGGGAAAAAGAAAAAAAAGAAAGTTACTCTTTAGAAAATGGAAATTCCACGGAGGAAATAAAACAAGCTGAAGCTGTTTCAAGTGTTAAACCTTCAGAAAGAATCGATTTAACCAATAAAGGAGTTGGTCCCATAAAATCCCTAACGCTCCCGGCAGAAATAGATCCAGCCCTTGTTGCACAAGGCCAGGAAATCTATAATAAAATGTGTACTGCTTGTCATAAACCCCATGAAAAATTTATTGGACCTCCACAAGCTGGAGTTCTTGAAAGAAGAACCCCTGAATGGATAATGAACATGATACTTAACCCTGAGGTTATGATAGTTCAAGACCCTTTGGCCAAAGAACTTCTTATGGAGTTTAACGGAGCGCCCATGGCCAATCAAAATCTTACTGAAGACCAGGCTAGAGCGGTTTTGGAATATTTTAGGACTTTGAAGTAACAACTTACCAAAAATTAAACTAACCAATGCCGGTAAATACTGGAATTTATGATGGTTTTAACTGGCCGAATTTGAAATTGATGAAAATATTAAAAAAAATCCTTCTTATTCCTTTGTTACTTTTTGCCCTATTGGGTTGCAAAAATGACAATCAAAAGGAAAGTGATGCAACCACTCCTGATTCCCAAAATTCAGTTGAAGGAACAGTGGATTCAGAAAAACAAGGTCAAGCATTTATAGAAGATGACGGATCCCGCCCAACTGTACTTCAAGTTGCCATGGGTTCCCCAGATCATACCACTCTGATAGCGGCAGTAAAAGCCGCCGGATTGGAAAATTCCTTATCAGGTGCAGGACCTTTAATGGTGTTTGCTCCTACTAATGAAGCTTTTGCCGCTCTCCCTGCTGGTACGGTTGAAAATTTACTAAAACCTGAGAACAAAGATAAACTGGCTTACATATTAAAACATCATGTAACTCCCGGTAATTACGATTATGAATTTTTAAAAAAATTCAAAAAACTCGGGCAAGCCAGTAACGAGAATATAAGTGTAGAAGTTATTGATGGTGAAGTATATGTAGGAGGCGCAAAAATTATTGCCAGCATTCCTGCAGGAAACGGGATAGTTCACGTAGTTGATAAAGTCATTCTTCCGGCAAATTAATTTATAAACCAACCTTTAAATAATCAAAGAATGAAAAAAACAATCAACATATTAGTAGCGCTGCTATTTGCTCTTGGGATATCAAGTTGTGATAAAGGTAAGTCTGAGGGAGACAGAGGTGCTCTTGCATCCAATGCTGCAGAAAAAGTATATGTCGCTCCAGGGCAACACGATGAATTTTATGCCTTCTTATCAGGTGGCTTTAGCGGACAGATGTCCGTTTATGGGCTTCCATCAGGTAGACTTTTTAAAGTAATAGATGTTTTCTCTCAAGATCCCCAGGAATCCTATGGATATAGTGAGGAAACCAAGCCAATGTTAAACACTTCCTTCGGATTTATTCCTTGGGATGATGCCCATCACCCAGACATTTCACAAACCAAAGGTGTACTTGATGGGCGTTGGATATTTATCAATGCCAACAACACCCCTCGTATTGCAAGAATTGATTTGACAACTTTCGAAACTGCCGAAATCATTGAAATACCAAATAGTGCCGGGAATCACAGTTCTCCTTTTGTTACCGAGAACACGGAATATGTTGTGGCAGGTACCCGTTTTTCTGTTCCAATTCCACAAAGGGATATGCCCATAAAAGATTATAAGGGAAAATTTAAGGGTGCTTTATCCTTTGTAAGTGTAGATCCCGAAAATGGAGGTATGGAATTGGCATTTCAAATATTGATGCCCGGTTTTGATTATGATCTTGCCCATCCCGGTAGAGATAAATCACATGGCTGGTTTTTCTTTACTACATATAATACCGAGGAAGCAAATTCATTATTGGAAGTAAATGCATCCCAAAACGATAAAGATTTTATTGCTGCCGTTAACTGGAAGAAAGCTGAAGAATATATTAAAGCAGGTAAGTTTAAAACTATGCCGGCAAATTATGCTCATAACGTATATAGTGATGAAACCCACAGTGCCACCTCTACTATGATGAAAGAAGTGAAGGTTTTGGATGCTTCGGAGCTACCAGGTTTGGTTTATTTCTTACCTACTCCTAAATCTCCTCACGGAGTTGATGTAGATCCTTCAGGTGAATATATAATAGGTAACGGTAAACTGTCAGCTAATTTGACTGTTCATTCCTTTACCAAAATGATGGATGCAATCAATAATAAAAAATTTGACGGGGAAGCCTATGGAATTCCTATCTTGAAATTCGAGGATATTTTGGCAGGTACTGTTACTCAAGCAGGTTTAGGCCCATTACATACTGAATTTGATGGCGAAGGAAATGGTTATACATCTTTCTTTATCTCTTCTGAGGTAGTGAAATGGAAACTAGGAACCTGGGAAGTATTAGATAGAAAACCTGTCTACTATTCTGTAGGTCACGTAATGATCCCTGGAGGAAATTCAAGAGATCCATATGGAAAATACCTATTGTCTTTAAACAAGATCACCAAAGACCGGTTCTTACCAACAGGTCCAGAGGTTTCGCAATCTGCGCAGCTTTTTGATATTACAGGTGATAAAATGGAGTTATTACTTGATTTCCCGACCATTGGGGAACCGCATTACGCCGCCGGTATTCCAGCGGATGTGATCGCGAAAAATTCCAGGAAGATCTTTAAACTGAGTGAAAACAAGCATAAGTATGCGATCAAAACTACCCAGGAAGCCAGAGTGGAACGCGAAGGAAACGAAGTACATGTTTATATGAGCATGATCCGTAGCCACTTTACCCCCGATAATATTGAAGGCGTAAAAATTGGTGACAAAGTTTATTTCCACGTTACAAACTTCGAGCAGGATTTTGATGTTCCTCACGGTTTTGCAATTATTGGAGGTCACAATCCGGAATTATTGATCATGCCGGGAGCAACCGAAACCCTTTTATGGGAACCTACGAAAGTAGGCGTTTGGCCATTCTATTGTACAGATTTTTGTTCTGCCTTACACCAGGAAATGTCGGGATATGTAAGGGTTTCCCCTGCAGGATCAAATACTGAATTAACCTCAAGTTTAGGTGAATAATCGGTGGATCCTTTGGAAGACCAATGAATCCTTAACTTCTATTAATCAGAAATAAAAAAGGGCGGGAGTAAAAATTACTCCCGCCCTTTTTAAAAATTATATAAAGATGAAAAAGGCAGGATTATTAATGATTTTAGGCTCACTATTACTTTTGGGATTATTTAAATTTCCCTTGTGGAACATTATGTTAGGTGCCCCACAATACCCAGATCCATTAGGAATGAATATATTTATTCAAGGTATTGAAGGTGTTAGCGAATTTGATTTACAAAATATTGATGGGTTAAACCATTATATAGGGATGAAGAAGATTCCAAAACCCGAACAAATGTGGGAATTCACTGCTTTTCCAATTGTAATTGGTGGAATGACCATCCTTGGTGTATTAATTGGATTTCTCGGTTTTTTTGGCAAAATAAATCATCGCTGGTTTTTGGGTTGGTTTATCCTAATGACTATTCTAGGGGTTTTAGGGATGTATGATTTTAATTCCTGGCTGATTGAATATGGCACTGATTTGGATCCAAATGCTATAATGAAAATGACTAATCTGGATGGTACGCCTCTTACTTATGAACCACCTCTTTTAGGTTCTAAAAAAATAATGAATTTTACAGCACATTCATACCCAAGACTTGGGGCTTATATGATGTTTGCTGGAATGATGATTACATTTATTGCATATTTTTTAGGAAGAAAATTACAAAAACAAAAATTTTGATAAAAACTCTTTAATAAATTATGTTATGAAAAAGCAATTTGTTTTTTTATTACTACCGCTTTTATTTTTATTAGCATGTAATATAAGCCCTCAACCTATTCACTATGGTGAAGATGCTTGTCATTTTTGCACTATGACTATCGTAGATCACCAACATGCTTCACAAGTTGTTAATGACAAAGGCAAAGCTTATAATTTTGATTCTATTGAGTGTATGTTAAATTATTTAGAGGAAAAGAAGGATATTAAGCCTGAGTTATACCTTGTAAATGATTTTATGAATCCAGGAGAATTGATAGACGCCACAAGGTCTACATATCTTATCAGCAAAAATATATCAAGCCCTATGGGTGAATTTCTTTCTGCTTTCGATAATCAAGAAAATGCCAATAAAACAAAATTGAAATATGAAGGAGAATTATATACCTGGAAGGAAATACTGAATCATTTTAAAAGTGATCCTAAATAAATCGGAGGACTTAATGAAAATATATATTGCCATTAAGTCTCAATACTTTCATTGTTATTTTTAAGACATATAAAACAAACCATGCTCAATAAGACCACATTTCTTTTAATAATCACCCTGAGTTTTGGAATGTTACTCCATGCAAAAACGATAAGGGTTTGTTCTTCCTGTGAAGTTACATCAATCAAGGAAGCAATTTCCATCGCCTTGCCTTTTGACACAATACTTCTAAAAAAAGGGATTTACAAGGAGGTAAATATCGTCATAGACAAAGCTTTAACACTTTTAGGTGAAGGTTCCCCCGTGATTGATGGTGAAAATAAAGGTGAAATTATAACTATAATAGCAGATAATGTAACTGTAGATGGGATTTCAATTATAAATATAGGCACCAGTTATACGGCAGATTATGCAGCTATAAGAGTGGTAGAAAGCAAGGATTTTTTAATTCAAAATGTGAGATTGGAAAAATTGTTTTTTGGCATCTACCTGGAAAAATCCAGGGATGGCAGGGTATTCAACAATAAAATTATTGGTGATGCCGTGGAGGAATACAATTCGGGAAATGGAATTCAGCTTTGGTATTGCAGAAATATTGTTGTGGAAAAAAACATTATTCAGCATGTGCGCGATGGCATTTACCTTGAATTTTCAGATTCAATTACAATTAACAATAATCTGAGTTTCAATAACGTTCGATATGGATTGCATTTTATGTTTTCCAACAACGATGATTATACAAATAACACCTTTGAGAACAATGGTGCCGGGGTTGCAGTGATGTTCTCAAAACAAATCAAGATGTACAATAACACCTTCAAAAAAAACTGGGGAACATCATCTTATGGATTGCTTTTAAAAGAAATAAACGATGCTGAGATCAATGGAAATACCTTTGAAGAAAATACCATCGGTATAACGGTTGAAGGCTCCAACAGGATCGAGTATAAAAACAATGATTTTATAAGCAACGGATGGGCTGTAAAGGTTAGGGGAGCCTGTTATACTAATTCCTTTATTAAGAACAACTTTTTAAATAATTCCTTTGACATTTCATATAACAGCAGGCTTAATGACAATGTTTTTGAAAATAATTATTGGAGTAGCTATACCGGATACGATTTGGATAAAAACGGGATAGGAGATATACCTTACAGGCCGGTAAAATTGTTTTCCTATATTGTAAACAGAACCCCAGAAACTATAATCTTGCTCAGGAGCCTTTTTATAGATATCATAGATTTTTCTGAAAAAGTATCCCCAGTGTTCACTCCGGATAATTTGTTTGATAATTCCCCCCGAATGAAAGCTATAGCACATGATTGAAATAAAGGATCTATATAAAAAATTCGGTTCAAACCAGGTTTTACAGGGGATTGACCTGGAAATTCAGCAGGGTGGAATATTTGCCGTTCTAGGTCCAAATGGATCTGGTAAAACCACGTTGATAAAAAGTATTTTAGGAATGGTAATTCCTAACTCAGGTACCATTAAACTTGATGGAAAGTCGGTTAAAAATGGTTGGAAATATCGAAATGATATCGATTATTTACCGCAAATAGCAAATTTCCCTGGCAACCTGACTGTTAATGAGCTTATTAAAATGATCAAAGACATCAGAGCAAAAAAAGATACAGATGAACTTAGGCTCATAGAACTTTTTAAAATGGAACCTTTTTTAAATAAAAAACTGGGAAACCTCTCTGGTGGGATGAAACAAAAAGTAAACCTTTTACTTGCCTTTATGTTTGATAGCCCTTTGATAATTCTGGATGAACCTACTTCCGGATTGGATCCTATTTCTCATATTAGACTGAAAGAACTAATCAAGTCTGAAAAAGCTAAAGGAAAAACCATCCTTATCACCTCTCATATCATGAGTTTTGTTGAAGAAATAGCCGATGAGATTGTTTTTCTATTGGAAGGTAAAATTTACTTTAAAGGCAGCATTACTGAACTGAAAACAAAAACCAGTCAGCCCGATTTTGAACACGCGATTGCGTCAATTTTATCAAGTAGTTATGTTTAAAATTCTAAAATACAGTTTTTACGATCTGATGCGTTCCCGTTGGAGCTATATATATTTTCTATTTTACCTTTTATTAGGGATTGTCTTATTGTTTCTCAACAATGATCTATCCAAGGCGGTGATTACACTTATGAATGTCATTATTATCCTTGTTCCTCTTATTGGAACCATATTTGGGGTGATGTATTATTATAACTCAAAAGAATTTACCGAGTTGCTTCTCGCCCAACCTATAAAACGATCCTATATTTTTCTTGGTCAATATTTGGGAGTGGCATTTTCCTTATCCATGAGTTTAATCCTTGGATTGGGACTTCCATTTATATTCTACGGAATTTTTAAATCTGCTGCAATTTGGGATTTTGCGCTGTTACTTGTCACCGGTGCGTTCTTAACCTTTATTTTTACAGCACTGGCTTTTAATATAGCCCTTTCCAATGAGAATAAGATAAAAGGTTTTGGGTATGCTATTTTGTTATGGCTTTTCATGGCTGTTATATATGATGGCATATTCCTAATGTTTTTAGTTATATTTGACGATTATCCCTTAGATAAATTCTCTCTTATAGCCTCAATGTTCAACCCAATTGACCTCTCGAGAATTTTAATCTTGCTCAAACTGGACATTTCAGCTTTACTGGGTTATACAGGTGCTGTATTTCAAAAGTTTTTTGGTACCTCACAAGGTTTGATAATTTCTGTTTTTGTTTTATTACTTTGGGTTATAATCTCTACCTACAATATTTTTAGAATTTCCAGGAAAAAAGATTTTTAATTAAGATTATATTTTTCCTATTTAACTAGATTTTAAATTTAGGAACCCAATAAAAGCATTGTTATTTTATTGGCATTCAATCCCTCGCGATTTAAATATTTTGTGAACATTCATTTGTTCATAAATATATAAACAACTTGTAATCAGCACATTAAACTAAATTGCCTGTAAACTTTTTATTAATTGACATGTTTGATATTGTATAATTTTATTTACATTTATACTTTATAATAACTTACAATTTACCAACAAGGATTACAAAATGAAAACACCTACTACCCTCTCTCCCCCAAAGACTTATTCCCAGGACGAAGCTTTTCAAGCCTCAAAAGCTTATTTTAAAGGCGATGAACTGGCAGCCCGCGTATGGATTAACAAATACGCATTAAAAGATTCTTTCGATAATCTATATGAGCAAACTCCTCAGGATATGCATCACAGAATTGCCGGAGAACTTGCGAGAATAGAGCTCAAATATCCGAATCCCATGTCGGAAAATGAGATTTTTAACCTTCTTGAAAATTTTAAATACATCGTTCCTCAAGGAAGTCCAATGGCAGGAATTGGAAACAAATACCAAATTGCTTCTCTCTCAAATTGTTTTGTTATTGGTAATAAAGGTCTAAATGATTCTTACGGAAGTATCATGAAAATAGACCAGGAACAGGTCCAACTTATGAAACGTCGCGGAGGTGTTGGTCACGACTTATCTCATATACGTCCAAAAGGATCTCCAGTTAAGAATTCTGCCTTAACTTCTACAGGCCTGGTACCATTTATGGAGCGTTATTCTAATTCTACAAGGGAAGTTGCCCAGGATGGACGAAGAGGAGCCTTGATGCTTTCAGTATCGGTGAATCATCCGGATGCCGAAGATTTTATCGATGCCAAATTAGAGCAGGGAAAAGTTACAGGAGCGAACATTTCAGTTAGAATGGACGATGCTTTTATGAAAGCAGTCAAAAACAAGACAAATTACACGCATAAGTTTCCAATCCAAAGTGAGAATCCTAAGTATACCAAGGAAATTGAGGCGAATAAATTGTGGAATAAAATTGTTCATAATGCTTGGAAATCTGCAGAACCGGGAATTTTATTTTGGGATACCATTATAAGAGAATCTGTTCCAGATAGTTATGCCGATTTGGGCTACAATACCGTTTCAACAAATCCTTGTGGTGAAATTCCACTGTGCCCTTATGATTCATGCAGATTGTTGGCTATCAACTTATTTTCTTATGTAGATGAACCTTTTACTAAGAATGCCAGCTTTAATTTTGAACTGTTTAAAAAACATGTTCCGGTAGCTCAACGTATCATGGATGATATCATCGATTTAGAATTAGAAAAAATAGACGATATCCTGGCAAAAATAGATGCCGATCCTGAAGAGGAAGAAATTAAGAGTGTGGAGAGAAACCTTTGGTTGAAAATTAAAACCAAAGCAGATGAAGGTCGCCGAACAGGAATAGGAATTACAGCTGAAGGAGATATGCTTGCTGCTATGAATATTGCTTATGCAGGTGAGGAAGGAACAAAACTCTCAGTAGAAGTTCATAAAACCTTAGCAGTAGAGGTTTACAGAGCTTCTGTACAAATGGCAAAAGAGAGAGGTGCTTTTGCTTTCTATGATTCAGAAAGAGAAAAAAACAATCCGTTTATACTTCGATTGAAAGAAGCCGATGAAAAGCTCTATTTCGAAATGCTCGAACACGGAAGAAGAAATATCGCTTTATTGACTATTGCCCCTACCGGAACTACCAGTTTGATGACGCAAACTACTTCAGGGATTGAGCCAGTTTTTTTACCGGTTTACAAAAGAAGGAGAAAAGTAAATCCAAACGATAAAGAAGTAAGGGTAGATTTTGTAGATGAAATAGGAGATTCATGGGAAGAATATGTTGTTTTTCATCACCGATTTAAAGAGTGGATGGAGGTTAATGGTTATGAAATCGATAAAGATTACAGTCAGAAGGATTTAGACAATTTGGTTAAAAAATCACCTTATTATAGATCAACCTCAAATGACATCAACTGGCTTAATAAAGTTAAGATGCAAGGCGCTGTACAAAAATGGGTAGATCACTCCATAAGCGTCACTATCAATTTACCAAATGATGCCACAGAAGAGCTTGTTGGAAATCTATATTTGGAAGCTTGGGAAGCTGGTTGCAAAGGAGTTACCGTTTACAGAGATGGTTCCCGCTCAGGTGTATTGATTTCAAATGAAGAAAAAAAGGAGGAGGAATCAGGAACTATCTTTTCTACTAAACGTCCTCAAATATTAGAAGCTGATGTCGTGCGTTTTCAAAACAGCAAAGAAAAGTGGATTGCTTTTATTGGATTAATTGATGAAAAACCTTACGAGATTTTCACAGGATTTGTAGATGATGAAGATGGTATTTTAATCCCGAGATGGGTCAATAAAGGTTTGATCATAAAAAATAAAAACGAAGATGGGTCTTCCCGATATGATTTTCAATATAAAAATCAACGAGGTTACAATACAACTATTGAAGGTTTATCCCATAAATTCAATCCTGAATTTTGGAATTATGCCAAACTGATATCAGGCACTTTAAGGCACGGAATGCGAATCGACAAGGCTGTAGACCTCATTAATAGTTTGCAACTCGATAACGAGTCAATCAACACCTGGAAAAACGGGGTAGCTCGTGCTTTAAAACGTTATGTAGCGGATGGAACCGAAGCAAAAGGACAGAAATGTACCAACTGCAACTCAGTAAACCTGATTTATCAGGAAGGTTGTTTAACATGTAAAGATTGCGGATCTTCTAAGTGCGGATAATTAGAAGTTAGATTTGAGATTTGAGAAGTTGGAAAAAAGAGTATAGAAAAGAGACTTGAAAAATTCATTCGTTTATTTCTCCTCTTTCCGGAAGGTTTGATTTTTTTACTTGGTACTTGTAATTGTTTTGAGTCTAGTTTCTTTTTTATAACATATTTTTATTTATAACAAAAAACCCCTGTCAGCGTTTAAAGCCCTGACAGGGATTCGTTATTTATAATTTGTTGATTGGATATTTTTCCCCAACCTTAAAAATATTTGAAATTTCACTGCTCCCCGCTTCCCAAAAACAGTTTTCAGATCTTCGGATATTGTATCAACCGGATTATATCCGCACCTATTTTCAAAATGCTTTACTGCCGACCAGGTTTTTAAGTATCCAATAAGTTGCTCAAATTCCCAACTAAATTCCATTTCGAAATTCGGACTATGAATTTCCTCAAAGGGAAATGGAATGCTGCTATATCCATCATCCAAATAAACTCTTTCGGGATCCCAAAAAGGCCCCACAATATCCTGATAAAAATGATTGATCAAATCATTCGTTTGCTCATTGCTTTTAAAAAGACCATAACCAATTATCGCTATGAGACCGCCAGGTTTTAAGGTGCGATTTACTTCCTTATAAAATTTACCAATATCAAACCAATGTATGGCTTGGGCTACGGTTATTAGATCAAAAGAATTGTCAGGAAAATTGGTTTTCTCTGCAGGTTGAAGGGAATAATTAATATTTGAAATATTTACAGCATTATCAAGCTGCTGTTGACTGATATCAGTAGCCTCAAGCTTTTTAAAAAAATTTGACAACTCCCCTGCTACTTGCCCGTTTCCGGTACCACAATCCCAGGCGGCTTCTTTTTCCTCAATTAGGCTTTCCAGAAACATATATAATTCCTTCGGATATTTGGGACGAAACTGGGAATATTGGTAAGATCCTTTAGAAAAATTGTCTTTCATATGATTGACTCCTTAACATGATTGAGCTAAAATAAAAAAAAATAGAAATCCTCAGAAGCAGCTAAAATCGAAAAATGTTCTAATTTTGACTTAATACTGCAAAATCAGAACATTTTATAAAGCATCATTTCTTTACCTTATGGAACTAATGGGTTTTTTTCCATACAATTTCTGATTAACCATCAGGATTTAAAAAAATCAAGCACATAAGAAAGCATTTGATTTTCGGTTAATTTGTCACTGCTCTTCACAGCTATATCTTTTCCTCTAAAAATTTTGTTATCAGAAAGTCTGTTAAATAGCTCCTCTTTCGCAGTGCCCGGTCCAAATAATAATATTTCATTAGAAGCTTCCAACTTGCTTTCAAGTAGATTGAAATATTCGTCTAGTTCATTTTGAACAATGTTGTGCTTTCGCTTTTCATTATTAGAACCTCGTTCAGAGTTGGCCGAAAAACGCGTTTTATCATTTCCTTCACCTTCCATTCTTACAATACTTTCATAAGGTGAGTCAATGGTTTCAATAAAGAATGCACTATCGGCTTTATAGCCAATAATATGCGCCTGGGAATGGCTAAGCCATAGCCCAGTTTGCTTGGTTACTTTAGTTTTCAACATAACTTAGATTTTAATTTTTTAACGATTCATCGCTTCTCTGCTTTCTAATTATTTTTTTAGGAATTGGCATTATAAAGCTTGTGCAGCACGAAGCTGTTATTCAATCTTTTCCTCCTTTGATTTTAATCTTTTTAAATATTGCAGAATATTAAAGTTATCATGTCTTTGGTTTTGAACCTATGATTTTTGTCAGGAAAAAAACAAATTCTTATTTATATAACTAAAGGATTAAAATTTTACTTCAAACATTCTTCTTTTGATAAACTATATCCAAAAAGGCAATTTTCAGACTTAATAACGATCAATATTATGTTAAAAATCAATATCTTAGATCAAAATTAAAGTTTCTTACAGTTCAAAAATTTGAAATGGATTCCTTATAAAATATATTAAAAGCAGTTACTAATTCTCAAGCTATTAGTCAGGCTTAGGAAATAATATAAAAACAATAAATATCTAAATATGAAACCAAATAATAATTCTTTTGTATTAAAACAGATTTCAATAGTTGTTTTTCTGATTCTACATGGTGTAATCTGCTTAGGTGCTCCTATTTCAATAAAAACCGAATATATTGAATACAAGGGAAAGGTTGTTGAGAGTAAAAAAGGCCAACCTATTGCATCTGCTTATCTTTCTGTAAATGGAACTAATATTTCAACAATTACCAATAACGAAGGGGAATTTTCTTTAAAAGTTCCTGAAGATATTGCCGGTGCTATGGTTACTATTTCTTACCTCGGTTATCAAAGTAAAATACTTCCTCTGGATTACTTTAAGAAAGAAAATACACGTATTGAATTAGATGAGGCTGTACAGGAATTATCTGAAATCAGCATTTTTAGTTCTCAAGATGCAAGAGCCTTGGTTCTGGATATGCTTAAAAAAAGGGACGAAAACTATATTAATGACCAAACTCAAATGACAGCTTTTTACAGGGAAACTATCAAAAAAGGAAGACGAAATGTATCGCTTTCTGAAGCTGTCGTTAAAATTTACAAACAGCCATATACTTCTTCAAATAGAGATGAAATTTCCATAGTCAAAGCACGTAAAAAAACTGATTATGAAAGATTGGATACTTTAGCATTAAAATTAAGAGGTGGACCCTTTAACACGATCTATCTTGATGTTATGAAATATCCTGAATTTCTATTTTACAAAGACGAGATTGAAATTTATAAATTCACTTTTGAGAAACCAACAAAAATCAATAACCGCTATTTATACGTTATAAATTTTGTTGAAAAGGATCATAATAACCCGTGGTATTACGGAAAATTATTTGTGGATGCCGAAACTCATACATTGGTTAAAGCAGTTTACAAGCTGAACGTGGAAAATAGAAATGCGGCTTCCAATCTATTTGTGAAGAAAAAACCAACCGGAGCAAAAGTTTACCCTATTGATGTAGATTACAGAATAGATTACCGTGAGAGCAATGGAAAATGGTTTTATGGTTATGGGAATGCTCAACTTGAATTTGTCGTAAACTGGAAAAATAAATTATTTAATTCCCATTACACTATAAATGGCGAGATGGCCATTACGGATTGGGAATTGGATACAGACGGGAAATCAAGACGGGAAAAGAACCTGATTAGACCCTCAGTAGTTATGGTTGATGATGTTTCGGGTTTTTCAGATCCAGATTTTTGGGGAGATAACAATATAATTGAACCTGAAAAATCCATTGAGAATGCAATTGAAAAAATTCAACGTCAAATGGAGAAAGATAAATAAAGCTTTAAAATACCATTGGTTTCATTATATAAAAATTAAAACCCCGCATAAATGCAGGGTTTTAATTTTTAATAATTTTCAATTCTTAAGCATCAGGATGCATAAAACGTTGTTTTGCCAATAATTCCTCTTTGGTTTCAACATTGTCCTCATCTGGAACACAACAATCAACAGGACATACCGCAGCACATTGAGGTTCATCGTGAAATCCCTGGCACTCGGTACATTTATCAGCAACTATATAATAAATTTCGTCACTTATAGGTTCCTGAGCTCCATCTGCGTTTGCTTTTTTTCCATTTGGATACATTACATCTCCTTTCAATTCGGTTCCATCAGAATAACGCCAATCATCGGCCCCTTCATAAATCGCCGTATTTGGGCACTCCGGTTCGCAGGCACCGCAGTTAATACATTCGTCTGTTATTTTAATTGCCATAGCTTTGTTTATTAATAAGTTTAAAATGAAAAAAATGAGCGTATTTACTTTCCCTCAACTTTTCAAATTTTATAGGTGATTTTAAATAGATAACTTTTAATTTCGCCGATACAAATTTAAACCCAAAACATTTCATAACCAAATTAGTGCTATGACAATCGACCAACGAAAATCCCATTTTATTCAAGTCGGTTTATTCTTGAGCCAATTTCGACTGGACGGTATTCAAAAACTCCCGGACTTGCCTCACAATGACCTGTTCTTTAAGGATTTCCAGGAACAAATTGATTTGGCTGTGCATTATAATGGTTGGTTTACCCAGGAAAATGTTCTTTTTTCGCTGGAAGAATGGAGTAAGGCCTTAAACGAGGAGAATTTAAATAAATGGTTAAAACCATATAACTTCAGCAACAAAGATTCAAAAACTGTGGGAATTGTAATGGCTGGAAATATTCCTTTGGTTGGATTTCACGATTTTATATCCGTTTTAATCTCCGGTCATAAAGTCTTGATAAAGCAATCTTCCAACGATCAGAAATTATTGCCAATACTGGCAGAATACCTGATGGCAATTGATCCTCAATATAAAGAATTGATTGAATTTACGGAAGGCAGATTTGGTCATTTTGATGCTGTAATAGCCACAGGAAGCAATAATACTGCCCGTTACTTTGAATATTATTTTTCAAAAAGACCTTCAATTATCCGCAAAAACAGAAATTCCATAGCAGTTTTAACCGGGGAGGAAACGCAGGCTGAACTGAATGCTTTAGGAGATGATGTTTTTCGTTATTTTGGCTTGGGTTGCCGAAATGTTTCCAAATTATTTATTCCTGAGAATTATGATCTTGATTCATTTTTTAAAGCCATTTTTCCTTGGGCGGAGTTGATGAACAATGCAAAATATGCCAATAATTACGATTATAACAAAGCTGTATATTTAATGAGTGAATTTAAACTTCGGGACAATGGCTTTTTGATTCTGAAGGAAGAAAAAAGTTTTGGCTCTCCTATCGGAACATTATTTTATGAGACCTACTCTGATTTAGCTTCCCTGAAAGTTAAATTGGAAGAAAATAAAGAGAATTTGCAATGTATAGTTTCTAAAGGATTGTTTGAAAACGAAATTGTATTTGGACAAACTCAGCATCCTCAACTTTGGGATTACGCCGATAATATTGACACTTTGAGGTTTTTACAAGACTTATAGAAATTTTATTGTTCGTAGAGGAAGCATCGGTTTTGTTAAAATAAAATCCTTAATCATTCTCTTTTTGCTAATCAATAGCAATTCTTATTCTTTATGTAAAAGTGACAAATAAGTGTTTCTCTGAGATAAAATAAAAAAAAAATTTTACTTCTGAATTGCTCCTAAATGTCAAACTTCTTTCATCAATACTAATTTCCCCAGTTTTTATTTGAGCGACGACTTTTGTAACTTGCCAACTTAGAAGTATCATTTTAATAAAACAATTTTCGGTCACTTTTCGGCTCTTTGTTCAAACAACTTATTTATGAAAAAACACAACTTTAGCGCAGGGCCATGTATATTGCCTCAGGAGGTATTTCAGGAAGCCTCACAGGCTGTTCTTAACTTTAATAATTCAGGATTATCAATTTTGGAAATCTCACATCGCAGTAAAGATTTTGTCGATGTAATGGAGGAAGCAAGAGAACTTTCCCTGGAACTTTTAGGATTAAAGGGAAAAGGTTATCAGGCATTATTTCTGCAAGGCGGAGCTAGCCTGGAGTTTTTGATGGTTGCTTATAACCTGTTAGAGAAAAAAGCTGCCTATCTTAATACTGGAACCTGGGCAGACAAAGCAATAAAAGAGGCTCAACTATTTGGAGAGGTTGATGTTGTGGCTTCATCGAAGGATAAAAACTACAATTATATTCCCAAAGGATACAAGATCCCAAAAGATGCCGATTATTTTCACTGCACCAGTAACAATACAATTTTTGGTACGCAAATGAAAAGATTTCCCATCACTTCCGTTCCAATGGTTTGTGATATGAGCAGTGATATTTTTTCCCGCCAGATGGATTTCTCCAAATTCGATTTGATCTATGCCGGGGCACAAAAAAATATGGGACCTGCAGGAACAACTTTAGTAATTATTAAAGAGGATATTTTGGGAAAAGTGACCCGAAAAATTCCATCTATGTTAGATTATAAACAGCACATCGATAAGGACAGTATGTTTAATACGCCTTCAGTTTATTCTGTTTATGTATCCTTACTTACTCTTCGATGGCTAAAAGCGAAGGGCGGAATTGCTGCTATTGAAAAATTAAATAAGAAAAAGTCTGTATTGATGTATTCTGAAATTGATATTAATCCGCTCTTTAAAGGCTTTACTGCGAATGAAGATCGCTCTATTATGAATGCTACCTTTAACTTGAAAAATGAATCATTAAAAGATCAATTTGATAAAATGTGGAAAGAGGCTGGCATAATTGGCCTTAATGGTCATAGGAGCGTTGGTGGTTACAGGGCATCTATGTACAATGCTCTTCCTTTGGAAAGTGTTCAGGTTTTAGTAGATATAATGGGAGACCTGGAACGAAAAGCCTAAGTGGAATTTCTATTTGGAAATCTAAAATCCATAGTTGAAAACAAAATAAATGAAAATATTAGCAAACGACGGAATATCACAAAGTGGAATTCTTGCCCTTGAAAAAGCAGGATTTGAAGTAATAGTGATAAAAGTAGCGCAGGAACAACTTAAAAATTACATCAGTAAAGAACAAATCAATGTTATTCTCGTGCGCAGTGCCACCGAAGTAAGAAAAGATTTAATAGATGCGTGTCCTTCCTTAAAAATTATTGGTCGCGGTGGTGTTGGGATGGATAATATCGATGTGGAATACGCCCGAAAAAAAGGTCTGAAAGTCATTAACACCCCTGCATCAGGTTCTGGATCGGTCGCAGAACTTGTTTTTGCTCATCTTTTTGGAGGAGTTCGTTATTTGCATGATTCCAACCGGATTATGCCTTTAAGTGGAGATACACAGTTCAAGGCTTTAAAGAAAAATTATTCGGGAGGAACCGAACTCAGAGGAAAAACCCTTGGGATTATAGGACTCGGGCGAATTGGACGTGAAGTGGCAAAAATTGCATTGGGAATAGGAATGAAAGTGATTGCAAGTGACGACCACGTTGGAGAATCGAATATTAGTCTCGATTTTTACAATGATCAGGTAGTAAAAATTCCCATAAAAACCGAACCGGTAGAAGATGTGATTAGGGATTCAGATTTTATAACACTGCACGTTCCCGCCCAGGAAAAACCTCTAATTGGTGCTAAGGAATTCAAAATGATGAAAGATGGAGTTGGGATTATTAATACCTCCCGTGGCGGAATATTGGATGAAGTTGCCTTAGTGGAAGCTCTTAAAAACGGAAAAGTGGCTTTTGCTGGATTGGATGTTTTTGAAAATGAGCCTACTCCTGCCCTTCAAATCTTAATGGATGAGCGAATTTCGTTATCGCCACACATTGGAGCGGCTACAAAAGAAGCTCAGGACAGAATTGGTATTGAGCTTGCCTCGCAAATCATAGACATTTTAAAAGGTAAAATCGTTTAAAGAAAAATTGAAATAAATTTTCTCAAAAATGATTCAGGGGTTTAAGTTTCCTGGATCATTTTTTTTACAATTTATTTAGGTCTACAATTAGTTAAAAGATTGTAAATTAATTAACCTTTTTAAAATTTTGAATGCCATCTAATTATCATCAAAACAAATAATATGAAAAATCTATTCTATTTAATCGTCTTAGGAATATTCATTTATAGTTGTGGTTCCGGAAGGGATATCAAAAATTCCCCGACTACTGCTACGGCTAATGATACGGTACGAATTTCAAATGACAGTCTGCAATACGAAATCATCATTATCGAACCCGGATTCAATTTGTTTATAAACAGTTTAGCCAAGCCTAAAGGCTTTTATTCTCAATCTTATTTGGAATCTAAAAATAAAGTCCTGGTGCAAGATTACAATTCCCGGGTTAGAAGTCCTCAGAGCTATAACTCGAATTTATATATTCAGGAAATTGATTATGATCCATTTGTCAATTACGGTTATGAAGTTAATTATTTGCTCTATAATTATTTTGTTTATCTGTCGCATGAATACAATCAGCGGTTCTCGGTACCTACACGATTGTAGTTAAAATTGGGTTAATTATGCAGATAATTGATACATTTGCATTATGGACAAACTTAAACAACGTTGGGGTATTGATTCTAATTTTCAAATTATAATTATTTTCTTCGTTTTTGCCATAACTGGATCATCTGCCGTAAGACTGGCAGCCCCAATTTGTGGACTTTTTGGGGTGTATCAAGAAATATCTCCCTGGTATATATTTTGGCCAGTACGAATCATGCTTATTTTTCCGATCTACCAGATATTATTGGTTTGTTTTGGCTGGCTCTTTGGTCAATTTAATTTCTTCTGGAAATTTGAAAAGAAAATGTTGGTAAGACTTGGCTTATCCCGCTTTCTAAATGAATAAAATTCAGTTAAATATCTTACAGAAATATATTTTACTGATTATGGTGGTTGCCCTGCTTTTTCCTTCAGCAGTAAGCATCACCCACATTTATGCACATGAAAAACAAGAGGTATGTCAGAATTATTTCGACACGCATTTTCATAAAAAAAATATCGACTGTGTGATATGCAAATATCATCCTACTCCGGTAATTGCCTTGGATCTTTTCAATTTCAAATTAAATGCAGCCATTCCGGTAAACAAAAAATTTTTCAACCATTATCAGTTTTTAAGCGATTTTCAAAAATTATCATTTGAGCTGCGCGGTCCCCCTTCTTCGACTTCGTTTAGTTAAATAATAATAATAATACGCAGGCAACCTTTTTCCCCGCAATTGTAAATTTCTTAAAACCACCTTAATGATTAAATTAATCAGTTTTCTATGCATTTTGTCAATCTCTGTCACGACTTATTCCCAAAATACTATTAAAGGAAGTATCCTCAATTCCGAAACAAATGAACCTGTTATTGCTGCAACCATCTATCTTCCAAAACTTGAAAGAGGTACGATGACCTCCGATGATGGCAAATTTCAGTTAGATAATATTCCTAAAGGAAATTTTCAGTTGGTCATTTCTTCCATAGGATTCACCACCCAAACTGTTGAAGTTAATACTTCTCTTAATAAACCATTGATCATTAAATTACAAGCTTCTGCCATAGAGATGGACGCGATTATTGTTTCTACACCATTCCACCAACTTCAAAGTGAAAATGTAATGAAAGTAGTTAGGGAAAGCGTTAAGGAGTTTCAGCAAAAAGGGGCTGTAACACTGGCCGACGGAATTACCAATTTACCGGGAGTTGAAAGTATAACTACCGGGGCAGGGATTGGAAAACCTGTTATTCGAGGTTTAAGTTCAAATCGGGTGCTGGTATACACTCAGGGAGTTCGCTTAGAAAATCAGCAATTTGGAGGAGAACACGGTTTGGGCCTTAGTTCCAGCGGAGTGGAGAGCGTAGAAGTTATTAAGGGGCCGGCTTCACTGCTTTACGGGAGCGACGCATTGGGCGGAGTGCTATATTTAAACCCCGAAAAATATGCAGAACCGGATAGTACATTAGTCGATGCAAAATATACTTATTTGAGCAATACCCTTGGAAGCGAGATTAATGCTGGAATAAAAACTTCAGGAAAAAATTTAAAATTTTTGCTAAGAGGAAATTATGCTACCCACAGCGATTATGAAACCGGAGATGACCTGAGAGTGACTGACACCCGTTTTAATGAGTTGGATTTAAAAACCGGCGTCGGTTTTCGGAAAGGAAGTTATAAAGGAGATCTTAGATATAACTACAATCATACGGTATTCGGTATTCCTGAAGAAATTGGAGTACAGTCCACTTCAAAAGAAAAAATACTTCCCTATCAAAAGGTAGATAACCACGTACTAAGTTTCAACAATACTATTTATTTTAATCGTTCCAGTTTGGAACTTAAAATGGGATATCTGTTCAATAACCGGAAAGAATTTAGTTTGGAATCCATTCAACCAGACGGCAGCCTGTCACCGGGATTAGAATTGCATTTAAATACATTTAATTACGATGTAAAATACAATACCCCAAATTTGGGTAAACTGGAAACAATTATAGGCTTACAAGGAATGCATCAAACAAACACCAATTTTGGGAATGAACTTTTAATTCCCGATGCCACTCTAAATGATATTGGACTTCTCGCCACCAGTCATTACGATTTTGAAAAGGTAAATTTACAGGCTGGGATTCGTATAGATAATCGGAAAATTGAGAGTAAAACCATGGGGACAGATGGAAATGAAGGATATTTTAATGCGGTTTCCCGAAATTTCACAAGCTTTAATGGCGCCTTCGGAATTAAATATAACCCGTTTCCAAATTTCACTTCCAGATTAAATCTGGCAACCGGTTTTCGTGCTCCTAACCTGTCAGAGCTAACCTCAAACGGAGTGCATGAAGGAACCAACCGTTACGAAATCGGAAATGCTGACTTGAGCAATGAGCAGAATTTTCAAATAGACTTGTCGCTGGAATATAAAAGCCGGCATTATGAAGTTTATTTAAATCCGTTTTATAATAAAATCGACCAGTATATCTATATAAATCCTTCAGGAGATTTCAAAAATGATAGTCCTGTTTTTGTTTATTCCCAAAGCAACGCGAAACTTTATGGAGGGGAAGCTGGAATTCATTTGCATCCCCATCCTTTGGATTGGTTACATATGGAAAGCAGTATTGAAACGGTTTCGGGTGAAAAACAAAACGGTGATTCTTTACCCCTAATTCCCGCTGTTTCATTTACCAATACAGTGAGAAGTGAGTTTGGAGAAAATAAATTGTTTAACAGCAGCTATTCTTTCGTAAGTCTAAAATCTACATTGACACAGAATAAAGTAGGCACTTTTGAAACGCCAACTCCCGGATATTCCTTGCTTAGCGCAGGTTTTGGGAGTAGTTTTAAAATCGAAAAGCTGAATTGTGAGCTGAACATCAGCGGAAACAACTTATTGGATAAAACCTATATCGCACATTTATCCCGATTAAAGCCTGTAGGAATTCCTAATATGGGTAGAAATATTTCGGTGAGCTTACATGCGTCGATTTAAAAAGGAAATTCAGTAACTATTCCCGGAGTAAATTTCTGTAAAAAACAAAGGAGATTTTTCTTTAATTATGAAAAATCTCCTTTTTACTTCAACATAATTTTAAAATTATTTTTTTAATTTCTCCGAATATAATTCTTTCAACTTTTTGATCTTAGGATCTATTATTGCCTGACAATATTGCTGTCCCCGGTGTTTGGAATAATACTCCTTATGTTCCGATTCAGCTTCATAAAAAGTTGTTGCTGAAGTGATCTCAGTCACAATGGGTGCATCAAAAAGATTTTCTTTTTCAAGTCGTTCAATGACTTCTAAAGCTGTTTCCTTTTGTTTTTCAGAATGATAAAATATAGCACTCCTATATTGGGTACCCACGTCATATTGCTGCCTGTTGAGCGTTGTGGGATCATGCACCGTAAAAAAAATATATAACAATTCTTCAAAACTAATAATATCCGGATTAAAATGAATCTCAACTGCCTCCGCATGTCCTGTTCTTCCTGTAATAATTTCCCTGTAAGCCGGATTTTTAATCGTTCCACCTGTAAATCCGGAAATCACCTTGGTCACGCCATCTAATCTTTCAAAAACTGCTTCGGTACACCAAAAGCAGCCTCCTGCCAGGGTTGCGATTTCTACCATTTCTTCTTTCATTTCTTCAACTGATTTGCTTAATAAAAATTTAAATGTTTAATCCGAATTTTTTATTCTATCAATTTCAAAAATACTTCATTAGTTTTGGAACCTTGTATTATTTAACGCGTCTTTTAAGAACTTTTTGTTTTCATTCTAAAGGTCTTTTCCCTTAGTAGCTTTGGACATAAATTAAAACAGGTCTAAAACATTTTAAAAGTTAAAGGTGGGTTCAAAAGAATATAAGTAATTTCGCTTTTAAATTAAACTGATGATTTACGCCAATAATATTCACAAATACTATGGAGAACTCCACGTTTTGAAAGGTGTAGATCTACATATCAAAAAAAGTGAAATTGTTTCTATTGTAGGACCTTCCGGAGCTGGAAAAACGACCTTATTACACATTTTGGGAACGCTGGACCAACCGGATAAGAAAAGGGACAGTTCTTTAAAAATAAACGGAATAGATATCTATTCGCAAAATGCTAAAAAACTTTCCAAATTCAGGAATGAACAAGTGGGATTCATTTTTCAATTTCATCAATTATTGCCAGAATTTACAGCACTTGAGAATATATGTATTCCTGCTTTCATTAAGAAAACACCAAAAGCCGAAGCTGAAAAAAGAGGCCTTGAACTGCTTGATTTTTTAGGGTTAACCAACCGGGCACATCATAAACCCGGGGAACTTAGCGGTGGGGAACAGCAACGTATTGCAGTTGCACGTGCCCTGATTAACAATCCTTCCGTTATTTTTGCCGATGAACCTTCGGGAAATCTGGACACAGAATCGGCGGAAAACCTGCACAAATTGTTTTTTCAACTTAGAGAAGAATTTCACCAAACCTTTGTAATTGTTACTCACAACGAAGAATTAGCCGATATGGCAGACCGAAAATTGACCATGGTTAATGGAGAAATCATTTAATTATAAGTCTTCAAAAGCAATTGGAATGATTATAAAATCTGAATTGAAATCATTTTTAGATTATAAAGTTGAGCAATATAATTCTCCCGGATTCATTAAAACAGATCCTGTACAAATTCCTCATAAATTCACCAGAAAAGAAGATATCGAGATCGCGGGTTTTTTGACAGCAACAATCGCCTGGGGGAACCGCAAAAGCATTCTAAACAATGCCTCGAATTTAATGGAGCTGATGGATTATTCACCTTATGATTTCGTAATGAATCATTCTGAAGATGAATTAACAACTCTTGAGAATTTTGTTCACCGCACATTTAACGGAATAGATCTTCAGTATTTTGTTCAATCTCTTCGAAATATTTATGTTGAACACAGTGGATTGGAGGCTGTATTTGCAAAAAATGCCGAAACAAAATCTCTTCAGACGAGCATACACGAGTTCAAAAAATTATTTTTTGAATTAGCTCATCCTTCAAGAACTCAGAAACATGTGAGTGATCCACTGAAAAATTCTGCAGCAAAACGAATAAATATGTTCCTGAGATGGATGATTAGAAATGATGCTGCGGGAGTAGATTTTGGGATCTGGAAAAGCCTCTCACCCTCGCAACTCTCGTGTCCTCTTGATGTTCACTCTGGGAATACCGCCAGAAAACTTGGATTGCTGAAACGTAAACAAAACGATGGGAAAGCATTAATAGAATTGGATATTTCACTTCGTAAATTCGATTCAGAAGACCCAGTGAAATATGACTTTGCATTGTTTGGTTTAGGTGTGTTTGAAAAATATTAACATACATTTAACTCCTATCGATTTTTTTATTAACTTAGCTCCTTCTTCTGTTTAATCCCCAAATCGGAAGTTTAACATTTTTATAATTGACTATGATATTAGCCAAGCTTCCGCCAGACGAAAAAACAAGGTTATCGGCACTTAAAGATCTTAAATTATTTAATACCGAGCCTGAACAAAATTTTGACAATATCACAAAACTAGCATCTTTTATTTGTAAGATGCCTGTTTCCCTAATTACTTTAATTGGGAAAAATAAACAGTGGTTTAAATCCAGAGTTGGTACCGATATATGTGAGGCTGATAAGGATATTTCACATTGCTCCCATGCCATTTTACATCCAGATGAATTGATGGAAGTTAAAGACACGAGAATGGATCCTCGGTTTGTAGATAACCCTTATACTACTGATGAGAATACTCCTATTATTTTTTATGCAGGAATGCCTTTAAAAGCCCATAATGGATTGGTATTAGGCACTTTATGCGTTATGGACACAAAACCAAATTCCTTGGACAGCGAGCAAAAAAATGCTTTAAAGTCACTTGCTAAACAGGTGGAGAATTTATTTGAACTCCAACTGAAGAACCTGCATCTTGAAAAGACAAGAAGAAAATTAAAGACGAGAAATGGCCAATTAAAGGATTTTGCCGGGATAGTATCTCATGATATGAAAATGCCACTAGCCAATATAGTGATGACAGTAGATTTATTAAAAGCGAAATATGTTGAAATACTGGATCCAAAGGGTATTCAGTATTTAGATTATTTAAAACAATCTTCCTTTAAACTAAGCAATTATGTTACCGGGATCTTAGAACATTATGAAAGCGATACCCTGGACGAAACCCTAAATGAAGATTTTGATATCCACGATTTACTCGAGCAAATTATAGATTTGCTAAATATTAAATACGATTGTGTTATTAATTTACCGGAAAAAAATAAGATCCTGAATTGCAACCGGGCTGCCTTAGAACAAATTTTTCTGAATTTATTTGGCAATAGTCTGAAATACAATAACAAAGAGAAAATTGTAATTGATGTGACCTGTACTTCCGATGAAAAATTCTATCATTTTTCCATAACCGATAACGGAATAGGGATCCCAAAAGACAAACAGGAAGAAATTTTTAAACTTTTTACCGTGCTGGTCGAAGCAGATAGAAGCGGGAATCGTGGAAACGGAATAGGTCTCTCTACAGTTAAAAAATTAATAACCTCTTTGGGAGGTGAAATTTCAGTAAATTCTGTAGTAAATGAAGGTACTACTTTCAATTTTTCCATTAAACAATTACATAGCTAATAAAATTATTGATCTGCATTAATTTAAAATTACTATATTTATAGGATTGAGAATTTTTATATAGCTCTGTGATTTTATTTTTATGGATCAAAAAACCTTTTTAAAGAAAAAAACGGGAGAATCCAGCCTGAAAAATTATTCTATCAAGAATTCTATTCCTGATAAGGATTACGACCAACTTACTTTTATTACTGCCAGTATTTGTAAAGTCCCTGTTGCCTTTATAAGCATACTGGTAAAAAATAAGGTTAAACTTAAATCTGGTTATGGTATTAATATTGAAGAAATTCATCGGGATACCAGTTTCTCACCCACTATTCTAAATTCCGAATATGAAATTTATAGCATTAATTATTCTGAAGATGCTGATATTTTCGATAATTCAACAAAAGAATTTTTCAGAGATTATAAGTTTTATGCCGGTCTACCAATCAAAGATGTACAGGGTTATACTATTGCCATATTAAATATCTTAGACACTGAAGAACGAAGCTTAGAGGGATTTCAAATAAAAGCTCTTAAAGCTCTTACCAACCAAATTGGATTGTTGTTCGAATTTAGAAAGCAAAATCTAAAATTTCAGCAAGTTCAAAATAAATTAAAGAATAAATACCGGGAGCTGGAAAAATTCACCAGTCTAGTCTCTCATGATATTAAATCACCCTTAGCAAATATTATATCTCTCACTGAACTTTTAAAGGAGGAAAACAAGGATAAATTTGATGCCGAAAACAATCAATATCTTAATTATCTTGTTGAATCTTCTTATTCTCTTAGGAATTATGTAGATGGAATTTTAAGTTTTTATCGAAGCGATCATATCCAGGAAAAAGATTACGAAAATGTAGATTTATATAAAATATTAAAGGGAATTGTCCAATTATATGAAGTTTCTGAGGATATCGAAATCAATTATCCAAAAACCGTAATGCTACACAATGTCAACAAATCGGCTTTGTCCCAGGTTTTTTTAAATTTAATAAGTAATGGACTGAAGTATAATAAGAAAAAAATCCAAAAAATTGATATTACCTTCAAAGAAACAGATAGTTTTTACCAATTTGAAGTCATAGATAATGGTGAAGGATTTACAGATGAGGATTCATTAAAAATATTTGAACTTTTTAAAACCTTGGAAACCGCAGATAGGGAGGGAAATACGGGAAACGGAATTGGGCTTGCCACAGTAAAAAAACTGGTAAAAAATATGGGTGGCGATATTATAGCAGAATCTACACCGGGAATAGGGAGTAATTTTAAATTTACGATAAAACGACTTTAACTCACCTGAAATCATTGTGTTTAATGAGGTTTTTATATATTTGATAAAGATTTTATTAAAACATGCAGTTTAATCAGCCCGAAGTATTATATGCCCTCTTCTTATTGATTATTCCTATAATTATCCATTTATTTCAGCTCCGCAAATTTCAAACTGAGAACTTTACCAACGTAAAATTTTTAAAAAAACTTTCCCAACAAACCCGAAAAAGTTCGAGACTTAAAAAATGGTTAGTTCTTGCTACGCGCTTATTGATTTTCACCTCCATTATATTTGCTTTTTCCCAGCCTTATTTTCCCTCTGAAACTCCTGCATTACAGAATATGGAGACCGTGATCTATCTGGATAATTCTTATAGCATGCAGGCAAACGGACAACGCGGCAGATTGTTGGAGCGCAGTATTCAGGATCTTCTGGAAAATCTTCCGGAGGACCGGGATTTCACTTTGTTTACTAATAACGATGAATATAAAAGCACAAGTAAGACCGACCTTCAAAAAATAGGATATTCAGCTTCTCAACTCGATTTTGAAACGGTATTGTTGAAAGCAAAAAATACTTTTTCCAATGACACCACCAGTCATAAAGTACTTCTACTGATTTCAGATTTTCAAGAAAAATTTAAATTTCCCCAAACATTTAATTCCCAAGGAATAACCTTATCCACAAGTGCTCAACGTCCGGAGCGTATGGAAAACATTCAAGTGGATTCGGCTTATATTAACGGTAAATCAATTGATTCTCGGATTTTAAATGTCGAACTCAGTTATAACGGAAATCAACCTGAGAACACTTCTGTTTCCCTGTATAGCGGTGAGAATTTAATGGGAAAAACCAGTGTAGAATTTACTGAAAATAAACTTCAGAAACTTGAGTTTCCTATAGAAAATAAACCAATTCTGAATGGCTTGATCAAAATTGAAGATAATGGACTTCAATTTGACAACAGCTTGTTCTTTTCAATAAATAAATCAACTCCGATAATAATAAGTAGCATCAATAATGCAGAAGATGAATTTTTAAGGCGAATTTTTAAAGCTCCGGAATTTGAATATCAGGCAATGCCAGTAAAATCTATAAATTACAATAAACTTGCTGCTACACAGGTTTTGATTTTAAATGAAGTTTCAGAATTGTCAAGTTCTCTATTAAGTAGCCTACAGAAAAAACAAGAAGAAAATGTGGTTTTTATAGTAATTCCACCAACTGAAGTTATCGATCAAAATTATCGATTATTGTTGCAAAAATTAGGAGTAAGCGGTTTTGAAAATAAACAAGAACAGGAAAAATTAGTTACAGGAATAACTTTTAAACATCCATTATATACTGGGGTCTTTGAAGAACAAATTCGCAATTTTGAATATCCAAAAGTTCAGGTCTCATTACAGATGAACTCGAAAAACACAGCTATTTTGTCTTTTCAGGATGAGAAAGCCTTTTTATTTGAACTTGATGGAAATTACTTTTTCACCGCGCCATTAAATAAAAAAAACACCAATTTCACCCAATCTCCACTGGTGGTTCCAACTTTCTATAACATAGGAGCATCAGCTATCAAACCACCACAATTATACTATTATTCCGGGAAAAACAACAATATTGAGGTTCCAATAGAAATTCAGGCCGATCACATATTGCAGATCAGTTCTAAGACCTCAAGCTTTATTCCGCAGCAAAAAAGATTTTCCAATAAAGTTGAAATGATTGTTGATGAATTGCCAAATGAACCAGGAAATTTCAACTTAATTAATAATGAAGAACTGGTTTCAGGGATTAGTTTTAATATTGACAGAGATGAGAGCAACATGGTTTATCAGGAGATTAAAAGTGCTGAAAACATTCAAATTATAAAGGAGCTTCCCGAATTTTTTAACTCTGCAGGTTTTAAAAAAGAAGTCGGTACTTTTTGGAAATGGTTTGTTACTTTTGCATTGCTCTTTCTAATTATTGAAACCCTAGTCTTAAAATATTTTAAATGAAATTACTTCTCAAATCGGCTAAAATAATTGAACCCAAATCCAGCCACCATCAAAAAACGGTGGATATTTTTATCAATGATGGAAAAATTGAGAAAATAGGAAGCTCACTTAAAATTTCCAATTTAGACAGAGAGATCGATCTTAAAAATTTACATGTTTCCCAGGGTTGGTTTGACAGCAGTGTTTGTTTTGGTGAACCAGGATTTGAAGAACGAGAAAACATAGATAATGGATTAAAGACTGCTGCAAAAAGTGGGTTTACACAAATTGCACTGAATCCAAATACTAATCCAGTAATAGATGACAATGGATCTATTACTTCTGTGCAGTTCAAAGCAAAAAACCAACCTGTAGAATTATTCCCAGTAGGCGCTTTAACCCGAAGATCTGAAGGAAAAGATTTGGCAGAAATTTTCGATATGCACCAGGGAGGAGCAATTTCCTTTGGGGATTATAAACGCGGAGTGATGCACCCGAATTTATTGAAATTGGCACTATTATATGTACAAAATTTTGACGGTTTGGTACAATCCTTTCCTCAGGATAATTCTATTGCAGGTAAAGGATTGGTCAACGAGGAATCCAATAGCACGCGTTTAGGATTGATGGGAATCCCTGCACTTGCAGAAGAACTTCAAATTACCAGAGATCTCGCCATTTTGGAATACACTGGCGGAAAATTGCACATACCTACTATTTCTACTGAAAATTCTGTAAAACTAATCAGAGATGCGAAAAAGAAAGGATTAGATGTTAGCTGCAGTGTGGCAATTCACAACCTTATATTTACTGATCAACTTTTAGTTGAATTTGATACTAATGTGAAGGTATTGCCTCCACTTAGAACAAAGAAAGATACCAAAGCCTTGATCAAAGGTTTGAAAGATGGAACTATAGATATGGTAACATCAGACCACAATCCAATTGATATCGAACATAAAAAGGTAGAATTTGAAAACGCTCTATATGGAACAATCGGTTTGGAATCGGCATTTGGGAGTATGTTAAATATATTCTCAATAGAAGAAACCATTTCATTTTTAACAAAAGGAAGAAAACGTTTTGGAATCCCTGAGGTAGAAATTAAGGAAGGAAATAAGGCGAATCTTAGCCTCTTTAGCCCAGAAGGAGATTATGTTTTCACTTCGCAGCATATACATTCATCCTCCAAAAACAGTGTTTTTTTAAATTCAAGTTTAAAGGGGAAAGTCTATGGTATAATTTCAGGAAATATGGCTGTGATTTCCGAATAAAATTTAGTAATATAATTTTCAACGTAAAGGAAAAAAAATACTCGAAACTATGAATATAACATCAGAAACAGGTAAAACTGCCGCTATTGTTGCCTATCTGACTATAATTGGGACCATTATTGCCTATTTTATGAATAATGAAACTAAAAATACCTTCGCCAGTTTCCATATCAGGCAGGCATTGGGAATTCACATCACGTTTTACCTACTGGGGGCTCTTATCAGTATTTTTGACAGTTGGATGATTTCCTGGGCATTCTATGTATTTATTATAGTCCTGTGGGGTTACGGATTTATAACCGCCCTTCAGGGAGAACAAAAAATGGTCCCGTTATTGGGCGAAAAATTCCAAAACTGGTTTAGGACAATAAGCTAATGACTACAAAACAACTCTCCTTATATCATATAATCAAAGAATCTTCCGTTAAGAATAAAAAAGTGCCAACCCTTATTATGCTGCACGGCTATGGAAGCGATGAAAATGACCTTTTTTCTTTTGCAAATGAACTTCCGGAGGAGTTCCTTATTATTTCTGCTAGGGCTCCATATTCCTTACCTCCTTATGGTAATGCTTGGTACGCCATTAACTTTGACGGCACTGCAGGAAAATTTAGTGATAATATTCAGGCAAGAGAATCGAGGAATAAAATTGCAGGTTTTATTGATGAAGTAATTGCAAACTATCCTGTAGATCCAAAAAACATCAGTTTATTAGGGTTTAGCCAGGGTACAATTCTCGCATATGCAGTAGCCTTAAATCATCCAGATAAAATTAAAAATGTGATCGCGTTAAGCGGGTATATCAATGAGGAACTTTTAGAAAAAGATTTTGCAAAAAATGATTTTTCAAATTTATCCATTTATGCTTCTCACGGAAGTCAGGATCAGGTAATCCCTATTACCTGGGCAAGAAAATCACCTGTATTGTTGAAAGAATTGAAGATAAAACATACTTATTCCGAATTTCCGGTTGGTCATGGAGTTGCTCCTCAAAATTTTACGGAATTAAAGAAATGGTTAATAGGGAGATATTAGATCTGAGATTTGAGAATATAGAGAAGAGAATAAAGATAAAAGAGGCAAGAACCAAGAATCAAGAATCAAGACTTCTTTGAAAAAACAAATACTTTGCGTCCTTTGTACAGCTAAGGAGGAAGGAATGGATGCTGGAGACTAAGTAGAAGTTAGAAAAGAGAAAATAGAGAAGAGATGAATTCCTCTTTTTTCACTTCGTACTTCGTACTTTTAACTTCGTACTTCCTACTCAATTGGATATAAAAATGATTTTTCATTAATAAAGTTCAAATTATTTTGCTTGTCAATTTCATAGGAAATCAAAACTTCACCCCAATAAGTGCCATCCGTAAAATCAGCGATTATCCATTTATGATTTAAAACCTTTACTTTATTGATGCGCATTACTCCTTCCATTCCTTTGAATGGAACCAGGTCATTGTCCTCCCCTGCCCTATTTCGGCTAATTATTTCGTCCTCTATTGTGTGTGAAAGGTCTTGGGCATTTATATTCAAATTATCGAAATAAGAAATAGCTTCTTCATTTTGCGATAACGAAAAATAATTCAAATTTAAATTTTCGCTGAGAAGTGTTTCATTTTTAATTTCTTCTACTGATATCTTTTCCTGTAAACTTTCAATTTTCTCCTCTTTTGCATCCAGAATCTTTTTATCGTTAACATATATAAAGATTACAAAAAGTAACATGAAGATAAACAGATACATATAGATTTTTCCAAGCATTATAGGCTAATTTTAAGGTTATCATAGGCGAGAAATACGTTTTCCGGCAATTGGGCCTGTACCTCTTCGTGGAATCCCATTAAATGACTAATATGAATTATATAGGCGCGTTCTGGTTTCACTTTATTTATAAACTCCAAAGCGTCCTCTAAATTAAAATGAGAATGATGCTTCTCTTTTCTCAATGCATTAATTACCAACACTTTCACACCTTCGAGTTTCTTGATTTCTTCTTTTTGAATTGTTTTTACATCAGTTAAATAAACGAAATCTGCCAGCCGATAACCAAAAACCTGCACCTGGTTGTGCATAACATTTATTGGTATAATATCTATTTCTTTAAATTTAAAAGATGCATTTTGAATTTCATTGACGACTACACTTGGAGCCCCGGGATATTTATTTTCACTTTCAAAAATGTAATCGAACCGTTTCTTTAAAGAATCCAGCACCCTTTTATGGGCATATATTGGAATATCTCCCTGCTTAAAAAAATATGGCCTGATATCATCCAGTCCGGCAGTATGATCATTATGTTCATGAGTATACAGAATAGCGTCTATATGTGTTACATTATTTTTAAGCATTTGCGCCCTGAAATCAGGTCCGCAATCGATCAAAATATTATAACCATCATATTCAATAAGGGCCGAGACCCGTAATCGTTTATCCTTTGGATTAGTACTTAAACACACCGGATGTTTGCTTCCTATAACCGGGATGCCCTGTGATGTACCTGTACCCAAAAATGTTACTGTCAAAAGAGTTATTTTTTACAAAAGTAGGTATATTTATTCTCTATACCTTCCCGATTTACTACCTTTGTCCTACATAATTTTATATCAAAAATAAATTCTATGCCAATTACAATTATGGGGGACAGAGAGTTTGAAAATGTTCCCTCAATTAAAAGTAAAGCATTACGCATCAATTTAAATGAACACATTTATGGCACCTTTTCTGAAATTGGAGCAGGACAAGAGACCGTAAGGAATTTTTTTAGGGCTGGTGGTGCTTCTGGTACTATAGCTAAAGCTATGAGTGCCTACGACAAGGATTTTAGTGATGCCATTTATGGAGAAGAGGACGATAAACGTTATGTAACCGAAGGAAGGCTTAAAAAAATGCTCTCACACGAGATTAACTTAATTGAAGAGCGAATTACTCGGGATAAACATCCACATAAATTGTTTTTTAGCTATGCAAATACTGTAGCAACAATTGATTTTGCCAAGCAATACAAAGGCCACGGTTGGGTGGGAATAAGATATCAGGTAAATCCAAGTGAAGATTATAATGAAATAAGCCTGCATATACGTTTTCATGAAAATGACGCCCGTTTACAACAAAATACACTAGGAACTTTAGGTGTGAATCTAATTTATGGGGCATACTATAAATATGATAACCCCAAAAAATTATTGAGGTATTTATATGATCATATTGATAAAGATCAAATTGAAATTGATACCATCAATTTTTCGGGTCCAAGATTTGAACAGGTAGACAACCGCTTGATGAGTTTACAATTGGTAAAAAATGGAATGACAGATGCCGTTATGTTTGCACCAGATGGCAACAATGTTTTACCGGCGAAAATTCTATACAAAAAAAATATCCTCGCCTTACGCGGAAGTTTTAGACCCGTCACTAAGGTGAATATGGATATTTACAAACACTCATTGGAACTTTTTATTAAGGAGAAAAAGATGGCTAAAGAAAATACCGAAGTAATCTTTGAGATTACTCTTTCCAATTTAAGAGCTGAGGGTGAGATCGATGAACTCGATTTTATGGACAGAGCCAAGCTTTTGTGTTCTTTGGGACAAACTGTAATGATTTCCAACTTTCAGGAATATTATAAATTGGTAGAATATTTCTCCAGATACACCAAGGAACGAATGGGACTGGCGATGGGTGTAAATAATATGATCGAAATATTTGACGAAAAATACTACAGGCACCTGAGTGGAGGTATTCTGGAAGCATTTGGCAAACTATTCTTTAAAGATTTAAAAGTGTATTTATATCCACTAAAGGATCAAGAAACCGGTGAAATCATTACAAGTGAAAACTTAAAGGTTCATCCTCGTATGAAAGAACTTTATAAATTCTTTAAAAACAACGGTAAAGTTTTAGATATAAAAGATTATAATCCAGAATTTTTGGACATATTTTCCAGAGAGGTTTTACAAATGATTAGTGATGGAAAAAGTGGCTGGGAAAATATGTTACCCGAACGCACTACAGAGATGATTAAAAATCAACATTTATTCGGATACAAAGAGCCGATCTTAGAAAGAAAGGAATAGTTTGTTTTTCTAAATAAAAAAAGGGTTAAAATTTATTTTTTAACCCTTTTTTTATTCTATAATTTTATTCAATACGTTTTATTCTTGCACCAATTGCACAAAGCCTCTCATCTATATTTTCGTAACCCCGATCTATTTGTTCAATATTATGAATGGTTGAAGTACCTTGGGCAGACATGGCGGCGATTAATAGAGAAACTCCTGCCCGGATATCTGGTGAAGTCATAGTTGTGGCTCGTAACATGGATTGAAAATCCTGACCAATTACTGTTGCACGATGTGGATCACACAAAATTATTTTTGCCCCCATATCTATCAACTTATCCACAAAAAATAATCTGCTTTCAAACATTTTTTGATGGATAAGTAAACTTCCTCTCGCCTGAGTTGCTACAACTAACAAAATACTCAATAGATCTGGAGTAAATCCAGGCCACGGAGCATCGCTTATGTTCATAATAGAACCATCAATAAAATTTTGAATTTCATATCCATCGGTATGAGCAGGAATATAAATATCATCGTTTCTTTTTTCAATAGTAATTCCAAGTTTTCTGAAGTTATTCGGAATAACCCCAAGATGATCCCAACCGACATTTTTTATAGTAATTTCACTCCGGGTCATGGCAGCCATTCCAATCCAGGAACCAATCTCGATCATATCCGGTAAAATTGTATGCTCACAACCGCTAAAGCTTTCAACACCTTCAATATGCAATAAATTTGAACCGATGCCTTCAATTTTTGCACCCATGGAATTCAACATATTACAAAGTTGTTGCAAATATGGTTCACAGGCTGCATTGTAAATAGTTGTTTTTCCTTTAGCCCAAACCGCCGCCATCACAATATTTGCTGTTCCGGTAACCGAAGCTTCTTCCAACAACATATATGTACCCGTTAGGCCATTTGGCGCCTCAACTCCATAAAACCGCTCTTCATCATTATAGCGGAATTTAGCTCCCAGTTTCATAAAGCCCTCAAAATGAGTATCCAATCTTCGTCGCCCTATTTTATCGCCTCCAGGTCGAGGAATATATCCTCTCCCGAATCGTCCCAATAAAGGACCTACCAGCATAATAGAACCTCTTAACCCGCTTCCTTCTAGCTTAAAAGTTTCACTTTCCAGGTAATCCAAATCTATGGTTTCGCTAACAAAACTGTAGCTTCCTTTTCCTAATTTCTGAACTTTTACTCCTAAACTTTTGAGTAGGCTAATTAGTTTGTTTACATCAAGTATATCGGGGATATTATGAATTATTACTTTTTCAGGAGTTAAAAGTACCGCACATAAAATTTGGAGGGCTTCGTTTTTTGCACCTTGTGGTTGTATACTTCCACTCAATGCATGGCCTCCTTCAATTTGGAAAGTTCCCATAAAAATTTAATTTTTTAATATCGTTTTCGGCCACGAGGATTATGACTGACTTTTTTAGGTGGAGTTTTAAATTTCTTATTTCCTCTCAATAAATTGGCGGCTTCACTTAAATCTTCCTCGCTGTTTTTCAAATTTATCTTGCCAGCGCTCAATTCATTAAGATGACCAAAGATGATATCATCATCTACTGTTTCCCTGTTCCAATTGAGATATGATTTTTTCATATGATTGGCAATAGCATAGGTCAAAGCTTCTTTCAAGTCCCCCTCTTCCATTTTCACAGCCTCATCAATCATTCTTTTTATATTGTTTCCGTAAAATCGATATTTTGGAAAATTCTGAGGATATTCCATTGGATCTGGACGTTTTGCCAAAAGTTCCTTGGATGGTTTTGGAAAAGGTGATTCCACAGCGAGTTTAAAATCACTGATTATGAATAGCTGATCCCATAATTTATGCTGAAAATCAGGCACGTCCCGCAAATGAGGGTTCATGTTTCCCATAACCGCAATTATTGCTCTTACCTCTTTGTTTCGATCTATATCGTCTTCAATAGAAATGGCATGTTCCACCATTTTTTGAAGATGACGCCCATATTCAGGTATAATAAGCTTACTCCTTTCGGAGTTGTATTCTAATTCGTATATCAAAATTGAAAATTAAAGGTGATAATTAAATTTGTAGAAATTATATTGCCTGCAAAATACAAAATATTATTCAACTGCTCTAAAATTTAAATTTATTAAAAATAGTTTTTTAGCAGATCTATTGATTATAATGAAATCACACCTTCAACTTCTCTTCCTATTTGTTTGTAAATTTCAATAACAGCATCAGGGTTTTTCATCCTTACGTTTATGGACAAACTGGTATACTTCCCTTTTTTGGATTGCTTTGTATTTATCACTGCTCCCATATTATCGAAGATCAATTCAATTTGTTTAATTTTTGATGGCTTGGTTGGCACAATGAATTTATACAAATATTCGGTAGGCCAAACTGAAGTGTCCTGCAATTGGGCTTTTAATTTCTTATAAAATTCTTCAGAATTTTTAGCTGGCTCCATAATTTTTCTCTTTCATTAGGATGCAAAAATACAAAATTATGATTCATTTTTTTAATCAATTACAAATACCGAAATTTGCGGCGTGCAAAATAAACGAATCGTAATTACCGGCGGACCCGGTACAGGAAAATCGGCTGTGATAAATAATTTGGAATCTAAAGGGCATTACTGTTTTCATGAGATTTCCAGACAAATTACTTTAGAGGCTCAGGAAAAGGGAATTGACCAATTATTTTTAAATGATCCCTTATTATTTAGCGAAAAATTGTTGGAAGCTCGAATAAGGCAATTTCAAGATGCAAATGAACCTCTAGGAAAATTGGTGTTTTTGGATCGTGGAATCCCAGATGTGATTGCCTATTTAAATTATTTTGGAGGTATTTATCCTTCGAAGTTTGGAGAAGCCTGTAACGATCATAAATACAATCGGATTTTCTTAATGCCGCCTTGGGATGAAATTTATGAAACCGATAACGAACGATACGAATCTTTCGAGCAGGCACAGAACATTTACGCGTACCTTAAAAAAGCCTATATTACACATGGTTATAATCCAATTGAAGTCCCCAAACAATCAATTGAAAGCCGCTGCGAATTCATATTAAATAACCTTGATGCTTAATTTTGCAAGAGGCAAAGCACATATTACAAAAGTACTGGGGACACGAATCCTTTAAATCCCTTCAGGAAGAGATCATTGATGGTGCTTATAATAATAAGGACCTGGTTGCTCTTTTGCCCACTGGTGGGGGAAAATCCCTTTGTTTCCAGATTCCGGCCCTTCTTAAAGACGGTATTTGCATAATTATATCACCACTTGTAGCTTTGATTGAAGATCAGGTAAAATCCCTTCAAAACAAAGGTATTAAAGCCCTTGCAATTACCGGTGGGATCTCGTTTCAGGAATTAGATGCCCTTTTGGATAATTGCATCTATGGTAATTATAAGTTTTTATATCTTTCACCGGAACGATTACAGCAGGACTTGGTGCAACAGCGCATCAAACAAATGAATGTAAATTTAATTGCTGTAGATGAGGCGCATTGTATTTCACAATGGGGCCATGATTTCAGGCCGGCATATTTAAACATTTCTGTGTTGCGAGAATTACATCCAGAAGTGGCAATAATTGCATTAACTGCCTCTGCGACTAAGGAGGTGGTAAAGGATATTCAGGAGAAACTTTTGCTTCAGAAACCCCTGATCTTTAAAAAATCCCTTGAGCGAAAAAATATAGCCTTCAGAGTTCTTTTCACCGAAGATAAGTTGTACAGGCTTCAACAATTGGTGAAGGATAAGAATGAAAGTGCGATTATTTATGTGAGAAGCCGAAATGCCACTCAGGAAATTTCCAGGGAACTACTGCGGCAAGGTTATTCAGCCGCTGCTTTTCACGGAGGTTTATCCAGTAAGGAAAAATCACTAAAACTAAAGGCCTGGTTAGTCGAAGATGTAAAAATTATGGTTGCAACGAATGCATTTGGGATGGGCATTGATAAACCTAATGTGCGCCATGTTATACATTTGAATTTACCTGAAAGTATTGAAAGTTATTTTCAGGAGGCCGGACGTGCCGGACGTGACAATGAACTGGCCACAGCTACTATTATTACTAATAAGAGTGATATTCCCATTCTTAAAAATCAATTCTTAAATACTTTGCCAGATCTTCCATTTGTGCTTCTGGTTTATAAAAAATTAGTCACCTATTTTCAGATTGCTTATGGTGAAGGTGTAGATACAAATCATGACTTTAATTTTGCTGAATTTTGCAGTCATTATCAATTGAATACTTCCAAAACCTACAATACTATACAACTACTGGATAGAATTAGCCTTGTCAAACTTTCTCAGCAATTTCAGAAGGCTGCCAGTCTTCAGTTTATAATTTCAAACAAACAGCTTTTTTATTATTTGGAGGAAAATCCTAAATTCGATCCAGTTGTAAAAGCAATTTTAAGGACCTATGGTGGAATCTTTGAAAACAAAATGCCTCTTAATTTGACCTCCATTTGTAAAAAAGCAGGGACTATAGAATCTGAAGTTGTTTCTATTCTAAATCAATTAGATCGAGATAAAATAGTAGAATTTGAACATCAGCAACACGATGCTTCCATTACTTTTTTAGTGCCACGGGAAGATGAAAGTAGTATTTATCCCTTTGGAAAATACATTAAGAATCAGGCGAAGAATAAAACTGACAAAATTGAAGCCATATTGACTTATGTTGAAAATGATAAAATTTGCCGGAGCAGGCAATTATTAGCATATTTTGGAGAAACTGATACGAAGAATTGTGGGATCTGCTCGGTTTGTAAACCGGTAGATTCAAATATCAGAAAGGAAACCATCAAGCGAATTTATTTGGAAATCATGGACATTTTGCAAACTGGAGAAAGAAGTTCCAGAGAGCTTGTTTCTGCTCTTCCCTATCCCGAGGTTGGAATTTTAAAAGTACTTCATCTATTAATGGAGAAAAAAATCATAGGCTTAACACCTACCAACACTTACAAAATAAAATAACTATGAGAAATTTACGCATTGTATTTATGGGAACTCCCGAATTTGCAGTCAATTCACTTCAAGAAATTATCAAGGCTAATTACAACGTGGTAGGAGTTGTAACTGCTCCAGATAAACCGGCTGGCAGAGGCAGAAAACTTCAACAAAGTGCAATGAAGGAATATGCACTTTCTCAGGGATTGCCAATTTTGCAACCCACAAATCTGAAATCGCCTGAATTTATAGCTGAGTTAAAGCAGTTAAATGCAAACCTTCAAGTGGTTGTCGCTTTTAGAATGTTACCAAAATTGGTGTGGAAACTACCGGAATATGGCACTTTTAATCTTCACGCTTCCCTTCTTCCACAATATCGGGGTGCTGCTCCAATAAATTGGGCGATTATTAATGGCGAAACTATAACTGGAGTTTCTACATTTTTTATTGATGAAAAAATTGACACGGGGGCAATGATCCTTCAAAAGGAGGTTTCCATATCACCCGATGAAAATGTGGGAGGACTTCACGACAAGCTTATGATTACCGGCGCAAAATTGATTTTAGATACTCTGGAACTAATTAAAAATGAGACTGTCAATTCTCAAAAGCAGAATGATCATCCCCTTCTTAAAGACGCTCCTAAGCTCACAAAGGAAAACACCCGAATTAACTGGGAAGCATCGGTAAATCAAATATATAATCACATTCGCGGATTGGATCCCTATCCGGCAGCCTGGTCCTTTTTTCAAAATGGAAAAGAACAAAATGTAATCAAGATTTTCGAAGTTGGGATCTCCTATGATTCTCATGAGTTTAAAGTGGGGAAATTAATTTTAGACGATAGAGAATTAAAGGTAGCCGTGCGTGAGGGTTTTCTCATTTTGAAAGAAATTCAGTTGCCCGGGAAAAGAAAAATGAAGACTAAAGAATTATTGAATGGGTATCATTTTGATTCAGAAGCTAAAGTTCTGTAAAGCCTTATCACCACTGAAATGTGTGATTTTTCCCTAAAACGAATCTAAGTTATTAACAATATGACTAAGTTATTAACAAAATGCTCTATTTCCCTTGTTATTACTTGCACGGCTGAGAAATCCACATAAATTTGTAATGCAAATTAACAGAACGTTTAACCAACAATTAATTTAAATTTCAAATTATGAACAAAACAGATTTAATCGATGCAATGGCTGAAAACGCTGGAATCTCAAAAGCTGCAGCAAAAAAAGCATTAGAATCATTCTTGGAAAATGTCGAAAAATCATTAAAAAATGGGGATCGCGTTTCCATGGTAGGATTTGGATCATGGTCAGTATCTAAAAGAGCTGCACGTGAAGGTAGAAACCCACAAACCGGAAAAACAATTAAAATTGCTGCAAAAAATGTAGTTAAATTTAAAGCGGGTGCAGATTTACAAAAAGCTGTAAACTAATAATTTGTATTAGAAAAACTAAAAACTCTCCTTCGGGGGAGTTTTTTTTTGAAAAATAATGACAAAAATCATTTAAAAGTCTTAATTTATTCTTTAGCTTTAATGAAAAGAATAAGAATATGATTGCACTAAAACCCTCAAAAGGTATGCTTTTAGTCGCAGAACCTTCCATCATCGGAGATGCGTCCTTTAACCGATCTGTGGTTCTTCTTGCAGAACATTCCGATAGCGGTTCCATCGGGTTTATTTTAAATAAGGTATTGGATTTCACCTTGAAGGACCTGATTCCCGATCTAAATAAAGGATTTAAAATTTACAACGGAGGTCCTGTGGAACAAGACAACCTTTATTTTATACACAAGATACCAGACCTTATTCCTGAAAGCATCGAGATTTCTAACGGAATATATTGGGGTGGTAATTTTGAAGCTGTTAAGGAATTAATCCTAAAAGGCTTGATCTCTGACAAACAGATAAGATTCTTTTTGGGTTATTCAGGCTGGGATGCCGAACAGCTGCAAGAGGAATTAATTTCCAATTCGTGGATAATGACGCAGCAAAAAGATGCAAAGGATATAATTGAAAGGCCTTATCGTTCTTTTTGGAAGGATAAAATGGTAGAATTGGGCGGAAGTTATATGTTATGGGCGAATGCTCCGGAAAATCCAAGCTATAATTGACTCAATCTGGCTTTCATATTTAATTTTGAAAGTAATTCTTTTGCGACCAAAACTCCAAATTCTTTTTTGCGATATTTAGTAATTGATTGTATTCCAACAATTACATTAGTAATAAATAACTCATCTGCCTTCTGAAGTTCAAAAGGCGAAATAGCGACTTCTTCAACTTCCAAATCGGGAATGGTTTGAATAATTTCCAATAATTGTTTTCGAATAATTCCATTTAATGCACCTTCGCTTAATGGAGGGGTTTTGACTATATTTTCTTTTACTAAAAAAATATTTCCGTTTAATGCCTCTACTACGCTTTTCTTTTCATTCAGGATCAAACAGTTCTTATAACCGTTTTCTCTTGAATAAATGCTCCCCAAAACATTCACAGCTCGGTTATTTGATTTAATAGTAGACAAAAGCCCACTGTTGATATAATGATCCTTAAATAGTTCAATCTCATATGGATCTTCATTCATCAGATAGAATGAATCCTGCAGTTTGACAGCCATGATCACATATTCAATATCAAGGGTTTCGGGGTTATAATAACCACCATATTTTCTATAAACCGTGAATCGGATTCGTGCCGTGCTAGATTCCAGGTTATTTTCTTCAATAAGATTCCTGATTTCCTCCTCTAAAAATTCAGGGGAAAAATTGACCGGAATTTCCATGCGCATAATACGCATTGAGGACATCAGTCTAAAGTAATGATCCTCCCAAAAAATAATTTTTCCATTAATAAGCCTAATGGTTTCAAATACAGAATCCCCATAAAGAAGTCCCCTGTTTTGAACCGATATATTGGCTTGATCGTTTTCTACTAGCCTTCCGTTTACATTTATCATAAAAAAACCCCGCTTCTATTATTAAACGGGGCAAAGGTACTATTTAAATAAGGAATTCTAATTTGAACCCAAAACCTGTTTTAGTTCAGAAATCATATTTTTCCAAAGCATTTGCCCTTCTTCTATTTCATCTTCCTCAGCAAAATCGGTAATCATAATTGAAACGTCCTTGGTAATTTCATCAACCTGGATCCTGATCTCAAAATAGTAAGGGCTTTCTTCATCATCCTCCCATCTAAATTTAACTCGTTCCCCATTTTTTTTACTTAAAAGTTTGGCTTCTTCTTCAGAACCGTCCCAAATGAATGTGAATAACTCTCCACGTGAATTAACATCATCAGCGTACCATTCGCTAAGTCCAGAAGGTGTTGAAATATATTGATATAATAACGATGGAGATGCCTGAATAGGGAATTCCATTTCGTACTTAATTTTATCGTTCATGCTTTAAATCTTATATTTCAAGCAATGTAATTATTTATTATAAACATTGAAAGAAAACAAAAGTAAAATTTCAGAAAATAATGTTTGCCTCCCATCAAATAGTTTTTATATTTGCAGCCGCAAACTTAAGGGTTCAATTGCTTTTGAATAAGAATTTTTTACTGATATTTTTATTTGCGCGAACATATCATTTTGGCGAGGTAGCTCAGTTGGTTAGAGCGCAGGATTCATAACCCTGAGGTCACGGGTTCAAATCCCGTTCTCGCTACACAAAAACCCCAAACCCCGTATTCACGGGGTTTTTTAATAAAAATCCTTTTTTATTGGGTCAAAATTGGGTCAACCGCATTTTTTTGGGCTTGCACTATAAACTCTAAAAAAAAATGAAAAATTCAGAAACTCCAATTCGTTCAAAATCAATCCCTTTTATAGACTTCGTTCCGGCAGAAGTGAAAGAAACTACTGGTGAAAATTGGCGCGTTGTGTTTTATGCACGAAAACCCGGAACGGATCAATTGGTTCGGTTTAGGCGCAGGGTTAAAAAAGTGACCGGTTACCAGGCACGAATGCGATACGGTAAGCTTATCTGCAGCGAAATCAACCGAAAACTACATGAAGGTTGGTCACCATTCATAAATGAGTATGCAAAACAGGAATACAAGCTGTTTTCTGATGTGTTGGCATTGTACATTGCCCAATCTGAAAGAAAATGCAAAGACGGGCTTATCAGGAAGGATTCATTACGGGCTTATACCTCCTATGCCCTAAATATTACCAACTATTTGAAATTAAAAAACAAACAGGATGTTTTTACTGTGGAAGTAACCAAGAAATTAATTACAGAATTTTTGGATCACATTTATTTTGAAAAAAAACGCACCTCACGGACTTCTAACAATTACCTCAGTTTTTGGAGGACTTTCTGCTTGTATATGATTGACCGTAAGTATTTGGGGAATAATCCAACCACGGGGATCCTTCCACGAAAAGTAGGCAAGAAAAAACGGGAAGTGATACCGGAAAGATCGAGAAAAGAAATTTTTGATTATTTTGAAGAATACAACCCCAATTTTTTAACCCTGTCGCTGTGCGTATATTTTTGTTTTATTCGCCGGACTGAAATCAGCAAGTTAAAAGTAAGGCACGTTGACCTGATCAGCGATACTATTTTTATACCGAAGGAAGTCTCCAAAAACGGTAAAGATGGCGTAGTTACCATTCCCAAAAAATTAAAGCTGCTCCTGGTTACACATTTATCGAAAGCTGTGATGGAAGATTATTTGTTTTCAAGTGATGATTTTACACCTGGTAAAATTCAGGTCGCTCCAAAGAAAATATCTGATGCGTGGATGAAAATGAAAAAAGGATTGGAAATGAAAAACGAATATCAATTTTACAGTTTGAAAGATACCGGGATTACACAATTATTTTTGCTGAATGTGCCAGTTATCAAAATAAGGGATCAAGCCAGGCACCACGATATTAAAATTACAGAAACCTATACTCCCCGAAATTACGTGTGCGATGAAACTATAAAAAACTTGGACTTTAACTTCTAATTCAACGAAAATTGGGTGTTTTTGTAAAATTTTGGTGTAAAATAATGTTAATCAGAATGTTGCAGCTTTACAAATTGAAAACCATTCTGTAAAACGTTTTTCGCATATCGCTGTAAGTTTATAACGTTCAGTCGTTTAAGCGTTTTACATAATTTTTACAGAATTGAATTTAGTTTTACAGAATGGGGTTTATTCTGTAAAAAACCGGGTTTTTAGCGAAATAAATCAAAATAAGAGGTGCTAAAGGGCTTAAAAACAAAAAAGCCAGGCTATTATGCCTGGCTTATAAACCTTACTGAATTGCGGTTGCTATTAACCGGTTTAAAGGTTTTATATCGGGTTTTGCCGCCTGGGAATGATCACCCATTAATTTTTTGGAGAAGATATTATACTTTAACTCCGGTTCATCGTTATATCTATTCTTATTGGCATACACGTAATTATCTCTATAATCCTCACCCTTTTTAACTTTCAGGATTATATCGCCATCAAATGCTGCCCTGGATCCTCCACGCATCCCCTTTGTACCGTTTTGTTGGTAGATAACGAAAAACCACTTGCCATTAAATGCTTTCCTAACATCTTTATCCAGGTCAATTTGTGGCAGTTTTTGGAAACTATCAAAAAATATGGCTTCATTCGCATTGATAACTGCCGTTTCCTTGCTCCATTCCTCCACTTCATCAACAATGGTAATGTTCTTGAAGTTCGCAGGATCTATATACTGATCAACTTTATTTTTGAATAACTTGGACTGTGGGTGTTCTTCCAGGGAATAAAATAAACACTTTACTCCGGAAGCTGCCAGTTCATTCAACACTTGAAAGAAAAACCGTGTTTTCCCTGCACCTTGTTCAGCATCCAGGGTTGTTACAACTGAATGCACCGGTTTCTTTTCAACCTGGCCCATAAACTTACCAATATCTCCGTGCATAGGAAATACATCGTCATTTGAAACCTGGTCCATTGCATCCTGTAAATTTTCCCCTCGTGCCGACTTGCCTTTATGCTTTACCGGTATTTTTTTAGGCAATACAGGTGTTTTTTCTTCTTCTATTGGCTCAACGATATAATTATTGATATCAAAAGGTTTGTCCTGGTGAACCTGGTATTCCTCTACCGGTTGACTTAAACCTTCCGGCTTTTCCGGATCAGATTTTTTTTTTGCCGGTTTCGCTTCTAAGAATATCAGCAAGTCCAATTTATCTTTGGAAGTAAAATCTTCCTGGGATCTTACCCAACATCTATTATTATCACTCCATTCAAACAAATGATGCTTTTTAAGGATCGTTAGATTTACCGGTGCCTGGTCTTTTTTATCGCCATCAAAAAATAGCATAATTTGATCTCCCATATTATCGACAATAATTTCGCCGCCAGGGAAATCTATAAATTCATCATCTTTAACTTCGCCTGGTACTATGCCCAATCCTTTTTTTTTTGACTTTACAACTGTCCCACCATTTAAGAACCTATACCCTTTCTTTAATTGACCTTTATCGTTCAACCCTGCACATTTAATACGGTTGGTGCAAATCCCCCTGGGTGCTGATAAACCGTATGATACAACATCTACCTTTTCATACGGTGTTTTCAAATATTCTTCCAATTCTTCTTTGGCATCTGAAATTTGATCGTACAATCTGTTTTTATCATCTATACGTTCAGTTTTGATCGCATTGGTAAATCGTTTCAAAAGCCTGGTTGCTTTTTCCTTCCCTGGGATAGTCCCCTGGAAACCTATAAAACTTCGCAGCAATGTAATAGCGTAGTTAATTTTGGTACCGGAAATATAGTCGGTAAGATCCTTAACCAACTTTGTATTTTCAATATTCAGTTCATAACCGTTATCCTTGGCTTCATCTGTATCTTCAGATTGATTATACAGTTTAGTGATCCCTTTATTCGCTAACTCAAATTCATCTGCCTTATCAGAGGACTTTCTTATATTGCGAGATACTGCGGCTTTATTGAATGCCCAATATAGCAACTGTACTTGCCTATGTGTAACAAGTTCTTTTTTTGTAAAATTAAGGAACCTTCCCAATAGTTTATGTTCTTCGCTGAAATTAGCAACGATTTTATGATCTACTACTTTTTTAACTTTCTTAGCTGCAACTTTCTTTTTTGGTGCCGGTTTTTCATCTTCGTATTCGTCCGGGTACATTTCCTTCAAAATAGTTTTTAGTTTTCGGCCTTGTTTAAAATGAAAATCCAATTCCACATTGCGGTTGGACCTAATTTCAGGCATTGGCAAAGTTCCGGCTTCTGCCATTTGCAGATCCCCATTTAAAATTGCAAATCCAAAGGCTCCATTACCTGGTAATTCTTCCGTAACAAACCAATTCGACTCCCCAAAGAAATACCTGGCATAGACTATTTGATCCTGTATTGATCCTTTCTGTTCTTCATCCGGAATTTTAGCCAATTCAGCATCTACACGTTCTACATCATCAATAAATTCATCACTACCGGAAACAACCATCATCTGCGGCTTTGGAACATAGGATCTAAAATACTTTGCATCTAACAGGGTATCTTCAATGTTCGGTTTCTTTTTGCTTTTGGCTACTGGTTTTTTATTTTTATTAGCTGCATCCGGTTTTTTAGCCTGGGCAGTCTGTTTTTTATCCTGGGCTTTCCCTGGGCTTTTATTGAGTTGTATCAGGAAAGTATCAATCATTTTATCAATAGTCTTATCCTCTCCGTAGAGTTCCAACATATCTTCAACATCATCCCGATTATTGCGGACTGCAGCCGGAAGATCATTCCATTTAACACTTGATTTTTTTTCGTCGTAATTACTAACTGTTATCATAGTTTTATTTTTTTTAAGCTGCGAGTAGTTCAAATTGGATTAATATTGCTTTTGCCTTGGATCTTTTGATTTTTACTTTTCGTGCCAGGGCTTTTTCATCTAATGTTTCCGGTTTAAATTTTTCGGTAGGAAGTGAACAAGCTACTGCACTACTTTTTTGAAATTTATAGTCTAATAAATGATTCAGGCTTTTAAAGTCTTTTACCCTGGCTTCAATGGATTTTCCCTCTACACCGTGTATTCTTTTTTCTTCAACCAGGTCTGCGTGTATCTTTTCCTTAAATTCATCTTTCCTGGCATCCTCCACGTCCTCGGTTGCAACTTCAAGTTCTTTTTCAAGATCCTCCTTTATTTTTTCTATATCCGTATTTTCGTCATATCCTCTATTTTTAAATAGCGTGCGTTCAATCTTCCCTAATTGCGATACAACCTCCTTGTATTGGTTGTACTCATAATCCGAATAGGTGTAATAAAGTGTTGGCATACGATTGTATGCGGCAGTAGCCTTTATTATATCTTTATCGGTATGGTTTCCCTGCTCAATCGCTATAAGCCCATCATACACCCTTTGCGCTCGTTCAATTTGATCAATTACAGAATTTGGCTGATTTTCTAAGTCCAGGCTTGGAATATCCCTGAAATTGATACGGTTATTATTCAGGTTGGAAACCATTTTGGTTGGAAACTGCTGAATAAAGGAATATATGTTGTCCAGGTTCGTCTTTTTTAGGTTTTTATGACTTGATTTAAGTCTTGAATACTCTTGCAAATCGTTTACCTGTCCGGTAACTATATTTTTTGTGGAAACAAGTTCATCCATAATTTGATTAAACTCGTGCCTTACCAAAACCTGCAAATCTGTAACAAGTTGCATCTTGACTTCATTAGGATCCAGGGATGCTTCATCCAATACATTACCCCTATCAGTTTTATTCCATAAATCATTGATCCTACTTGTCTTTTCCTCCAATTTTTGGAAGACAAAAACGTCCATTGAATTTTGCATTAACGGCATTACTACCCTAACAAAATTATATCGGTTTTTTTGCCGCCAAATTCTACCCTCGATTTGCCGGATATCGGTCGGGTTCCAATTTGGGTAAAGATTATACAGGCAGCTTGTTTTTTCCTGTAAATTGACCCCCTCTTTAATTGCGGAAGTTCCAATGACTATTTTGCAAGTACCTTCATTAAAAGCGGTCTTTATTTTTTCTTTTTTATCCTTATTCATTCCACCCATGATAAATTCAACTTCATCGGTTTTCATTCTTGGATTGGACTTTAATTTAATACCCTTTTTATAGCCCACCTCTTTTTCAAGGTATTCTTTGATATATTTAAAATACTTAACTCCCCTATCTATATAAATTACCTGTCCTGATAATGCCGTTTTGGTTTTCTTATGGTGTGCTACTACCGTTGCTATACAGTCCATTGTATATTTTATTTTAGGACTTGTATTTATAAAATCCAAATAATCTGCAGGATCTCCCTTGTCCATGTGAGCTACATGGCTTTGTGGTGATTTACCCACCAAAAATGGACTTAACGCATTGTTTTGTGAATCTGACATCAATGAAAGTAACCTCCCTGGATCATCCCGGTTTGCCCCTTCACTTGCTTTAGAATTTATTTCCCTTTGGTTTTCAGCCTGGGAATCAGAAAGTTCTAAATAGGTTAAAATTTGATCTTTCCTATCAAGTTTTAATGTAACGTTATTTGTAACCTCGGTAGTTTTCGGAAGATTGATCTTGCACGGTCTTGGCACATTGGCTTCTTCACCGGTTTTGAAGTTAATATGACTATTTATTAATTTTTGCAGGGAAATACGGTTGTTAAAAGACTTGACTATATCTTTCTGCGTGATATCTCCATCCGGACCAATTACGTGTTCCGAAGTTTCTGAAATGTATTGTTCAAAAAAGTCCCTTAAATTCGTAATGTTATTATGCTTCATGTAATCCAATGCGACCAGGGATAACATAGAATAAATTTCCAAAGGACTATTGGTAAATGGTGTAGCCGTGAGCAACATAATATTGCGGCCAAATTTGCGCTGAATATAATTGCAAAGGAAAAATGCTTTGACTCCCCTGGCGCTTGGTGTACCACCACTTATATGGAAATGTTTTTTTATTGGTTTACCCTCTTCATCTTTTTCACTTTTTACTTCATCAAACACCTTTTTAAAATTGTGGGCTTCATCAATTACCACATAGTCAATACCAAGTACTTCAATATCGACAATGGTATCTTTTTGCCCTCTCCCAATTTTAGCAAGGAATTTTTGTTCCTGTTTTGCTACATCTCTATCAGTACCTTCTGTTTGCCCAATGATATCAGCAAGTTGGGTAAAATGTTCATCGGCGGTTTCGTCATTAAACCCTATTTTTTCCAAACCTTGAAAAGATACCAGGGTAATTGTACCTTCCTTTACCTTGTTATCGGTATCAAAATTATCATATCCTTTTCCCAAATTGAACCAATCATTCACTTTTATCCCGGTACCGGTCAACACTCCTGCCAATTCTTCATCTCCGGACATTTCTTTGATCCAGTTGGCATACGTTGGATTTGGGACCACAATTAATGGCCGTTTGCATTTACCATTCTTAATGGCCATAGCGACTTCAACAATAGCCGTGATAGTTTTACCTACCCCAACATCGTGCGCTATAATACCTGATCCTACCAACTCCATAAATGCGATACCTTCTCGCTGCGCCTTACGCACTTGCAAGTCATTTCCCATAAATGAACGTGACACCTCAATTCCAATCGGTATTTTTTGATATTGAAGTGGTGCCGTTGAATTAAAATTACTATTATAATGCTGATCTATTCGTACCTGATCTCTACTTTCCAGGGCATTATGCAAAAAGTACTGGAAATGTTTATCCCCTTGTTCCCTGGCTACCTTGCTTATTTTTGCAAATTCAACTTGATCAATATTTCCTGGTTTTCTTTCATTTTCCAAATAAAAATTGATAACATTGAATGAATTTGTTTTCTTTAAATCGCTTGAAGCTAAATTCCTTACATACTCTTTAAATGCTTCAAACAATGATGTTTTTCCTTCCAAAATTACACCCGAAGATTCCTTTAAATTCTCAATATAAAAATCTAAAGGGAATTTTGAAATAGCCAAAATAATTGGCCGTTCAGATTTTATAGGATTTTGAACGGATAATACCGAAGGTTTTATGTTTTCAAGTGTAGCTATATGATTTTCAAAGATAGCCTTGCCGTGTTTTTCAACAAGCATCACCTTAGCCTTATTCAGCTTACCAATTTTGGTATATAAATTTCCGAATACAAATACAGGAAATGGTACATAATCTTTTAATTCAGGATCATAAAAAAGAACACCCCTGCCAACCCAATCAGCAATTAATGATTTTGACTCCTTGACAAAATAAGACTTCCAACTATTCATTGGCACACCCAGGCTTTTTCTGTACCAAACCCAGGCTTTGATTTCATCACTCGTTATGCCGGGATTGTACATTTTTACCGTTTCATCAATGGTATAAGTTTTTGAAGTTGACTTTCCAAGTCCAACGTTTGTACCCATTAACCCATTAATTACTTGAAGATTATTTTTAAGCAATTCCTCTATTTCAATATCTAATTTACCGGTATATCTTTTCATTTTTTATCAAGTTGTAATTGCATTAATATTGCTTTAGCCCTTGCTTTGGCTATTTTTATTTTTTTGGATTTATCATTATCAGGATCTACCATACCGGTAACCCTTAATACATCTTCCTTTTTCCCTTTAATGATCCAGGGAAACCGAAATGATGTTCCTTTGATCTCAACCCCTGCTATCTTCTCCGGGTGCTTATCAAACCAATGATTGCCGCTTGTTATTTTGACAAATTCAGTCATTATAACATCTCGTTAATATGTGGAATGCAGCCTGATATCGTCATTTGTTCATTCACCATCATTTTGATTATCATTTCCTCAACCATTTTATAACCGGCTTTATCTTGTATGGCTTCAAATACGTTTATAGCTGATTTTGAAGTGACTTTTTCAAGTTGGATAGCGATTTGATCTCTTACTTTTTTCATCTTATTTTCTTCTAAATATTAAAATATCTGTTGGCACCCCTGTATTTTTAAACACCTTTGGCATTCTGTAAGCATCTACAAATTCAGCATACTCGCCTATCCATTGCTTCTCTTTTGTGTAGGTTTTATCATTACGCATAAAATTGGATCCGGTAATGAATACAAGCAAACCCCCTGGCTTCAATAGCAACAAACCCTGATACATAAAAAACATTTCAATTCGTTTAATATTCAGTTTTGGGGATCTGAAATACGGTGAATATTTATTTACTGCATCACCATACGGAGGATTGCCGATAACCAGGTCAAAGGGATAATCTTTTAACCAGGTAAAATCTTTCGTTTTCATTTTTGTTCGGAACCTGGGCTTTTGCAAAAACGCAGTTTCAAAATATTGATTGAAATACGTTGCTTTTGGCACCCTCTTTTTTGCTATCTCAAAATTAATAGGGTTTAATTCAAATGCCGTGCAATTTTGAGGATTGTCCAGGACTGATATCATATTCCCTGTACCACACGCAGGCTCTAAAACCTTACCATTTTTTTTAAATCCATTTCGTTTAGCCAGATCATACATTACCTGGCACAACCAAACCGGTGTAAAGAACGAATATAGAATATCCTGGCTTGCTTCATTTGGTTCATATTTTTCCAGAATTGCCATATCCTCATTTGATAATGAAGATTTTTTTAATATGGCTTTTACTTTCTGATCCTTATCTGTCATATCACACGGTAAATTGATTGCCAAAAGCTTCAATATCTGCCGTGATATGAAGATTATTAGGATTAGAAACTATACCTAAAATTTCAGTAAATGACTCCCCAATAGTTTTAAGAGAAACCTTTACCGGAATATTGGTAATTAAGCGGCTGCCATTTGCAGGGATTGAAATATCTGATATGTTTGGTACTGCTACTCCCAGGTAGGCACCAGACTTGCTATAAAAATGGATCTTTTTAAGCAAAATTTGTTTACCAGGCACATCAAGGGAAGTAGGAGAAGGGTTTAGGATCTCAATATCGATATCAAATCCAATAATGCCGCTTGACATATTGATTTTTTTTATGCTCTTAATCTTGAATTTCAAACCGGTAAAAACTTTTGCGTAATTATCGTATTTTCCTTTTCCAAAATATAAAAATCCCCCGGCTGCAATAGCGGCTGCGGTCAATATTAGTTTTGATCTCATAATTTTATATGTAGTTTAAATTTCAATCCTATTGATCCTTGATTTCTAAAATTGTAATAACCACCAATACCGGCACCCCAATTCCCTTTTATGATCATAATTGAAGTTTCAATTCCTTCAATCCCAAATACAGGGGAATAATTAATACCAGGTGAAATAAATAAACCTGCAGGTTGATTTATGATTGTTTTAGTTGTGGTAGTAGTCGTTATTTCGTGATCAACATCGGCTACAATTCGTTTCTCTAAGATACGTCCTTCACTAAGAATATCACTATAAATAGTGACATAATCCAGGCGAGTTGTATCTACATACCGGTTGACAACCTTAACCTTTCTGCGGCTTTCCGGTGATAAGCTATTTATGTTTTTAACCCTATCAATTTTACCAGGGCTTTCAATAATTTGCACTTTTTCCGGCACCCGATTTTTAATTTTCGCATTATTACTGCTATCCCTAACGGTTTCGGTTGCTGTTTCGGTTATTGTTTCAATTTTGACCGGAACACAGTCTTTTTTATTTTCGCAGGATTTCAGGACCAACATCACCAACAACACAATGATTATTACATATTCTGTTATTTTGGTTGGTAGCTTCATTTTTATTGTGCTGAAATAATATGTGTTTCAAATAGCGAATCTCGCTGAGCATCTATATAATCCAGTAAGGATCTTACCTTATCACGTTGTCTGCGGCTTTTTTCAACTGAATTGCAATAGTCTTTATCTTCTGTATCTGTCATTATTTCCATTATTTCCAAAACTGCTTAACTGCTGCACAAATTGGTGATACTTGTTTACCAGGGTAATCATATCTTTAGTGCCATCTTTTAAGTCCTGGGTATGCTCTGCAACAATTTTACCTATCTTTTTATCCCTGGCAACTATATCTTTTTTCAATAAGTGATTTTGCCACATTAGATAAGTGATAAACAGAAGTAAAACCCCTACTGCAGAAACCGTTTTAATTGTGACAATATCCTTGACATCTCCTGCTATTTGTAGTAATGGCAATAATGCTATCATAAATCAGATTGTTTTTGTAGTTATAAATTAAAGCTGCTTTTCAAGTGGATGCCGCTTTTGCATCTTTGCGAAAAATATCCTTTCCTGGGCTGATCTCTGTCTGCGATTGTATGCCCAATTTTCGTATTTGGGGCTGATTTCCCACCGATCACTCATAAAGTCAAGGTTATGGCTGTTTTTATCTTCCGGAATGCCGTATAGGATCCCCATTTGATGATAAAAAATAACACGCATTAAATTTGGATATAGCAATAGCTTTGAATTTAGCCATATTTCCTGTCCATTATCTATTTCTACAACACTTCCTAAAAAATTTAGATTTGCCTGGATTAAAACAACTTTATTCAGGCTAATTAGCTGCGGTGCATAGTCAACCCTGTGATAAATGGCACCATTGTAAAATTCATCGAGAAATACCGGCAAGGCTTCATCATTCGTTATAATGTGATCCCCTGGGGTAATTGCAGGATCTAAATTTTTATAAACTTTCTCCAAATCACTTGTATTCGTCAATGCTGCAATTTCATCTGCATAAACACGATCAAATTCTATCTTTATTTTTTTTGAATCTTCGGCAAAGCGTGATCTTACCGATTCACGATTTGAACTTCCTACCTGGGCAACCGAAAAAACGGTAATAAACAGGCTTAATATGATTAAATAATTCTTCATAATACGGGTTTTATAGAGTTATAAAAATATAGATTAGAAATGCAGGCACCTGGATAAAAAAGAAATTGCGCCAGGACCATTTTAAAAATGCGTATTCCATGTAGTATTCCCGTAATGCTGCAATGGCCAAAACTTGAACCAATGCCCAAACTGGATTAAACCCACTCAATAGGGTTGTACCACCGAAAAACAAGGCCAATACCAGGCCGTATAAAAATTGATTGTACCAAATGGCATTCTCTACTATTTTTTGAAATTTTGATTCCATAATTATAAATTTTAAAGTTGATTATTTTACTGTACTGGTTCTACCGGTTTTACCCAACCACCGGCTATGAAAAAGGTTTCTGCTTCTGATAGGCTTGCAAACCAAGACCAACCACTAACAGGGTAGGTATAGGTATCTTTTTTAACTATTTCAAGCACATAATCTTTATTTGTTACTTTGTTTGGTGCAAAAAGTAATTGTTCATTACTAACCTTGTAAAATCCACTTGTATCTTCCATATTATTCTACGATTGTCCAACCTTTATCAGTTGCTATTAATTTTTGAGCTGCAGTTAATAAGGGTGTTCCCCAATTACCAGTTATCGTTATTGTTTGCCCTGCTATTGTAGCTAGTCCATTGAAAATATCAGTAAGTGCATTTGCTGATAATTTACATCCTGAGTAACTAATAGTTGATTTAGTTCCAGCCAATTCACCTCTCTGTAGAGAATAACTACTCATAAAGACTACTGTCATACTTGTGACTGATGATGTGTCAAATAAAGGAACGGACTGTAAGGAAGCACAATTCCGAAACATATATGACATATCTGTGACTGATGATGTGTCAAATGAAGGTACAGATTGTAAAGAAGAGCAACGATAAAACATAGAGTACATACTTACTACTGATACTGTATTAACTAATGGTACAGATTGTAAAGTACTGCAAGAATCAAACATGCCCGACATATTTGTGACTGATGCTGTGTCAAATAAAGGAACGGACTGTAAGGAAGTACAACCATAAAACATATTTATCATCTTTGTGACTGATGCTGTGTCAAATAAAGGTACAGACTGTAAAGAAGTACAACCATAAAACATACTCGACATACTTGTGACTGATGCTGTATTAAATAATGGTACAGATTGTAAAGAAGAGCAAAATGAAAACATACCTGTCATATCTGTAATTAAATGGTCGCCTTTAAATACAAATTTTTCTAAATATTTTAAAAATACAGTTGAACTACCAATATCTATACTTGTCATATTTGGTGCTGACATCACAATATCTAGCCATCCCCCGCTACTATTTGGAGATAAACTAGGTTGATTATGTTTTCTTTGTAAATTTATATTTGTAAAGGTCCCTGCAACTTGCGGTATTACTGTTACAATCGCTTGCCTATACCCTTTAACACTGTCTGTTCCAACAAAGTCTGCATAACTATATTGATGATAAGCCACAATTCCTGACGCAAAGTTTTCTACAAGGCCATCACCCCAATCTACTGTATAGTCCGAAGTAGCTGATAATGCTAAGAAATTACTATTTTCTGTAACGCAATGAAGCCCTACAAACTTTTCATCTCCCACGTTTACTAAACTATCAATTTCCAACCAATCAGCCGGTCTTACCCAAGATTCTGATGATGGTGCTGGGGCTGGTGCTGCTTTTTTTACTGGTAATCTAAACATCTTTGATCCTTTTAATTAAAACATCAACGGTTATATCCTGGGCTGGCACATTGGAAGCTGTTATAATCGATTGACCAATACTAACAGGCGTGTGCGGCTGAACACCGGCATCATTTACGGCAGTCACGCTATCCGAATATGGAATAAACTCTATATCTGAATTGGCTTTAATCCTGGTATTGGCATAGGTATAGTCATAAAAGCCCGTACCTCCATTTAACACCCAATTTGCAGCCAACAACACCTGCATTTTAACTCGCACAATATCCGGTGTGGAATCTTCAACTAAAACAAGTTCATCGGGAGAAATTTGTCTTTCTCCAAATCCTATCTTGCCTTTTCCAATATTATCTAATATATATAACATCTAATTCTTGTTTATTTATAATGTGTTACAACCAATCAACAGGGATATCCCCGTAGTTATCCGCATTAACACAACCTGCAAAAGTTTGGTCCCTGCTTGCTAAAGTTGGAAATTCAACCCATAATGTAGGTGCATGCGATAGGCTTACACACCCTGAAAAAGCCTTATACGATGTTGTTATTCCTGTTCCTGTAAATACATCATCAGGAACGGTTGTTAGATTAGCAGAAGCACTAAATACTTGCTGGAAATTAGTCGCTAATGGTAAGTGGTTAAACAGTCCGGAAGGAATAGCCGTTAGAGAATCATTGTCATAAAAAAGATTTGCAAAATTCTCCGCAAGCGTGTTGTATTTAAACAGATCCGCAGATATTTCAACAATTGAGTTAGATTGAAATGTATTCCAAAAATCCGTTGTTTTAGTACACTTATCGAATATACCTAATGGTAGAGAAGTCAATCTGTTTGAAGAAAACGTCATTCCAAAAGTTGTCACTTCTGTACAATAATCAAAAAGCCCAACTGGAATTTGAGTTAATTGATTGCCGCTAAACGCTGATTGGAAATTCGTTGCTATCGTATTTTTATCAAAAAGCCTATCGGGTATTGAATCAATAAGGCAATTATTGAATATTCCAGAAAATGTGTCTACTTGTGTATTGTTATCAAAAAGGTTTGCAGGAATTTGAGTTAATTCATTGCCGTTAAAAGTTTCGTGAAAATCTGTAACCAGGGGATTTGCATCAAAAAGAGTTGCCGGTATTGACATAAGCCCATTTAGAAGGAATGTTCTATAAAATGAAGTAACATTAGTGTTGTATCTAAATAAATCAACATCTATTTCTGTTATGTTATTTTGAGCGAATGTGTTTTTAAACGTAGTATTCTCTGTATTCGTGCGGAACAGATCAATAGGAACGGTAACAATAGAATTATTATTAAAAGTTTCTAAAAACGTATCTACAAGCGTATTGTTTGTAAATAAACCTTCTGGAATTGCCTGAATATTCGCTGTAGCGAATGTCCTGCTAAACGTAGTTACCATTGGGGTGTTATCAAATAGCCCACTTGGTATTTCTTGTAATACAGAACAACCCCTAAATGTTTCTGAAAAACTATCTACCAGGACAGTATAATCAAAAAGTCCGTTTGGGATTGTGGAAAGTGAATTACACTGATAAAATGCCATTCCAAACGAAGTTACACTTGTGCAGTTGTCGAATAGCCCTGCCGGTATTACAGTTAAATTAGAGCATTGTTGAAAAGCACTACCAAAACTCGTGCTTCTGTATGCCTTTTTAAATATAGTAGATGGTATGCTTTCTAACAACTGACAATTATGGAATGCGCTTGTAAGGGCCGCCACGTTTTGGAAATTAGGAATGTCAGCAGCGGTAATATTGGTTAAATTAGAATCTCGAACTGAAAATGAAATAAATTGTACATCTCCATATTGCTTAATGTCCGTTAGCTTTGAATTGTGCGAAGTATCCCCAAATAATGGAAAGCTAAAATCAATCTTCGCAGCTTTTGCAACTAACGAATAACTCCCTGGACCAGCGTATGGATGAGAAGGAAATGTATTGGGTGCAATAGTTTCTATTGTACCATCCCCCCAATCTAATTCATAGGAATTCACCGGATCACTACCGTGAAATATTAAAGTTTCTTCCCCTGCTGCAATAGTGTATTCAGTAATAAATGGCTTAAAATCGTCTACCGAAATAACCTTTATATATGGTGTTTGGTGTTCAGAAACATCTATTGCCGGGTCTAATTCGTTAACATACTTAGAAACAGAATCAAAATTTGCTTGCTGCCCATCTAAAGCCTTTTCGTATATCTCAACAATAATCGGTTTGTTATCCTGTACAATTGAAAGTGTTGGTTCAATAACAGCTTGTGGTGAAATTCTTTTCCAAAACCCCTTACCTTCGGTTTGATCTAAAGGGGCTATATCACCAACAACGGCGGTAGCATCATAGAAATATTCAAAGGAATCATTTTTAACCAGGTACTTTAATCCATCATTCAACCCTTTTTCGGGAATAGAAGCCAGGTTATCAGTATTCAACACGGTTGTGTTCTTTCCTTTATTTCCCCCTCCAACTCTATCTACAATTAATCCAGGCATATTCTAATTATTTTAAGTAAAATTTATAAAACAAAAAACCAACGGTAGCAATAGCCCCAATAGTAGCCATTGAAATAGGTTTCTGATACTCAACTGTGAATTTAGATAACCGGTCAATCCAACCGGCTGCAAATTCATTTGAATTACTTCGTGTATTGTAATGTGCTTTACGTTTTTCATTGAATAGCGTTACGAATTTCCCTACATCTACACTATTCAAAGCATACAATGTATTTTTACCATTTTGGTTATCCGTTGCCAAGGAAAAACCAAATCGGGAATTGAGAAGTTCTTGTGCTACCTGAATACCATTTCCGGCATTCACCTGGTGATCAATTACCGTATTGGCTATTGCCTGGCTATTGATCTCGCTTGCCATTTGCTTGTTCCAAAAATAAACCCGGTATAATTCCGCAGCCTGGGACTTAGTAATAGCCTTCATATCTCCAATACTTGGAGGTCTGCCTATTACACCTTCATAGAACCTGGCTGAAATACCGTACATCGTTCCAACAAGCTGATCCAGGGAATTGTAATTCCCATCATCTTTTGGATTTATTTGAAAACCGCCTTCTACTTGTTGTAGTAGTGGTAAGTAGCTTCTAAAAATTGACATTATAACGTGATTTTCTTGGGTGCATCATTTCCTGCCATACTCATAAGGATTGCTAATAACGCAGTTGCGCCAAGTGCAGGGAAAAGGTATTTAGGTGTTTTTCTTGGAGAAGTAATAACCACTTCGTCCAGGCTTTCTATTCTGTTCATAAGAATTATTTTTTTAGGTAAATCGCTTAAAGTATAATAATCAGGCTCCTTCCCAACATAGGTAATTGTCACACGTTGGTTTGGCATAGCTGATACTGATGCTATTCCTGAAAAATTGGTTGTGGTACCACCATAACCCCAGGATAAATGAACACGGTCTAAAGGCCTGTCCATTTCGTCAACTACCAATACATTTTTCTTTATCATAACCTAAACCGTTAGTATATTTGGGATTACTTTTTGTAATTCCTTAATTTGGGCAGTACCTAACTCATTTGTTAACCAGGCAACTAAATGATGATTTCCACTTGTTAATGGATCTCCTTTATTCCCCCAGAACATTGAATATTGCCTTTTTCCAAATGCTTCATATACACTTACAAAATCATTTTCAGATAGCCCTGATAGTGCGGCAAGAATCGCCTGTTCATCAGTTCCTACACCTTCCATTGCAGCATACAATTTTTCAGCTATAAGCATAACATTCACATCGCTCAATGTGGATTTTGGTAAATTAGGATTTGTATTTAGCTTTGGCAGTTTATCTTTCTTCAAAAATTGGTACCCAACATAGGCTACACCTCCAACAGCAACAATAGCCATTATTGGAACAACTTTTTCTGCAAGTTTAAAACTTGAATTTTTGAGGATCGGTATTGTACTTAATGCCATAGATGAAATTGTTAAGGGGATGATCATTTTTTAGATGAATGATTTGAGCATTGACCAATTTTCATTGAGCATAGCCCTGGCCTTTGTTGACCGTGCCATTTCCTCTAACCGTTGTATTTCCAATAAGGTTAAATTGTTAGCCTGGTACTGCAAAGCCTTTTCTTTTTTTTGGACTTCTTCTTTAGAAATTCCGGTAATCAATATCGTTGCTGATGCTGCCATTATTTTTTTTGTATTAAATTATGCTTGTATCAATTTATATTCTTTCAATAATTTCAAATAATCCTGAACAAATTCATTATTGCCTTTCAATACCTCTGTAAGTACGTGTTGTGCGCCTTGAACGTGTTCATCGGTCAATTGCTTATTATTTGAAATAAGGTCAACTACCGTGCTTTTAAGGTCACTTAGGTTTGTTCCTGGCTGCGGATTGCTCAATCCTGGTAATGCAGCGGCACCTGGTTTGAAAGCAGATATAACCGAACCTAAAGCGGCAGGATTTGCCAATAAACCTTCAAGTACTTTATCGGTAGTTGTAGGCCTGTTCAATGCAGCTTCCTTGTATTTATTCTCTGTATTCAAATCTTTATGGACCTGGCAGGACTTTGTAAGTTCTTTATTTTCAGAAACCAACTTATCATTGATAACCTTATTTTCGGAGATCAACTTATCATTAGCGGCTTCCGCTTTTGCAACTTGGCTTCTCAGCATAGCATTTACGGTAGCTATTTCAGTATTCATTGAAGAAGGTGCAGGGCTTCCGAGTCCATTAGATTGTTGTTGCGGTGTAGCCCCCGGCATAGCCTGAGGACTACTAACAGCAACGTTATTGTTAGATGCTAATCCAAAATTAAGTCCACAACCTTCACGAATAAATGTAGATCCGTGTTTTTGCTTTTTAAAGATTTGAACGGTCTTTATACCCTTACCGACCAATTTGGTAAAGTAGTCTTCCGGAGTAGATCCGTTTTTCGATAAATCGGCATAACTCGCACTTTTATCAATGATTGATTCAGTATCTACATTGTAGATTTCAAACCGGTTACCTTCCGATACCTTCAACCATTCAAAGAGATCATTTAATTGTGGTTTCATAAATTCTTAGCAGTCTTGAACCGGTGATCCGAAATAACACATCAGATTACGGCCTTGTTTATTTGTTCCTTCAAAATATATTGGTACATCGTTATCCATTACCATATTGCTCACTCCGGCTAAAAAACTTTCACCAGGCTTAATTACCGAATGCAGCACGCGGACATTCTCTGCCCCAAAGTTGTAGAACGTAGGTTCTATCATACCTTTCAGGGAGAAATTATCAACATCTATCTTAACTTTTTTAAAGCCTAAAGTTGCTTTTATCATGTGAGATCTGATTTTATGATCCCAAAGACTATCTGTACATCAACGGCATCAACCAATGCAACCTTCGTTGTCAATCGTGCTGAAATTGTTGATCCACCCCTATATTCTATCGGTTTAAAGCCATCCAGGTATTGTCCGGAATCACTTCTCTTCCAAAATTCGGTTGCGGATGGTACGGAAACTTCATTTCCATTTTCAAACAATCCCAAATCAACCAATTGTGTTGGAACAATGCTTGTAGCAATTGCTGCAACTATGCGTTCTCCTTTTTCCAGGGAAATATCTTTTTCTGCCAAAACTTCACCAACTCCAAAGCTGATATTGAGCGTTTTCCAAAGTATTTTTTTCATCGAAATATTTTTTAATGATAGTTGAAATAAGAAATGAAGAAAGCCCTAACCCAATGGGATTAGGGCTTTCTTAGTATTAAACCAACTAATAATTATTAGATATGCTTATTGCTTTCTGGCCGTCTTGAAACCTTGCAATCTCACTTCAACATAGTTGCGCTTTCCTGCTGCTGAAGGTGCGAATGAGGCTCCTTCTGGAAAACGGAACGTCCAATCCATAGGCTGATCATCTACCAGGTAGTTGAAACCTTCCAAATCGTGATACAGATCCTCTGCTGCATTGCTTGATTGTCCTTTTACCAAATCAGCAACCGGCAAGTCAATTACTTCACGACCATTTTGTGTGATCACAATATTTGCATTTCTCAATACTGCAGGAACAGTTGTTACCCCATAATTCAATGCGCCTTCTTTCCCCGCGGCTGCACCCTCTGCAAATCCGATTGCAATTTTATCAAAAATCATTGCCTGATTCTTTGGCAATTTTGTTTCAGAAATTGTTGAAATACCATCAACTTTTTTGGTGTTCTCGTTTATGATCTTCCAGGCGGAAGAAGCATCTGTCGCATCCTTACGAACATACACGGTATGTCGTGATAATTTTACACCAATTTCTCCACCCATAGGACGGATGAGGGATGCCAACTCGCTTGAAAATGCCTGACTTATGGACACTAAAAAGCCTAATGCTAATATAATTTTTGCTCTATTCATCTTACTTATTATTTAAAATTTGAATTGAAATTTTAAAGGATTTATTTAACCTTTAAATGATTTGTACTCTAAAATGCGCCTGTTGGCACGGTGTTATTATTCCCACCATCATAAGTGGAAGAAGGTTCTAATGCAGGGAAGTTTATAATTGGGGATGCTCCAAGTGCGGGAGAATCCCCACCATCACATGCACAACCTAAACCGACCATTCCGGCAACAAATTTTTCAGAAGATGTTGATGCTTCATCAATTTGTACCTGATCTCCTGCGTATTTTTTTACTAAAGCAGTACCCTGCGCTACCGCAAAGCCCAATAGAGCAAATTTTACCAAGTTATCTGAACTTGATTTTCCTTTGATAGACGCGGCACCTGCAAGCCCAATAGCTGTCATACCACCGCGAGCAAGTAACACTTGGTCAGCCGGTACAAAAGTCATTAGTCCATTAGATAAAGCTCCACCTGCTAGCACACCACCCAATGAAAGGGCATCGTGTGAAACGTTTCCGGCTGTAATTTTTCCGAACTTCATAATTTATTAGATTAAGTGATTAATTGTTTACCCGTTGCTGCGGTTATTAAAATTTTTACTTCTTAGCTGCGGCTGCCCAGGCAATAAGCCCGAAACCGACAGTAAATACCCAGGGCAAATATTGCTTGGGAGTCCTTGGTATATTGTCTGTTACTTTCTCATTTTTGTTCATATTTAAAAATTGTTTATGATACGATATCACTGTGTTTTCAGGCCATACAAACCTTTCGGGAGTAGTCCCTGTATATTCCGTTGCTATGGTATAGGAATCCGATTTTCCGTAAAAATCAGGTGTTACACCTATTGCTTTTTCGTATGAAGAAATGATCACATTTGATAATTCCTCACATATCAGCGCCTTCATATAAGCAACTGTTTCAAGACTTGTAATTATTTCCTGGCTACCTTGTAATTCATAGTAGGACCGGCTTACGTTTAATGCGGAAATCAACTCATTGATCCCTGCGTAGTAATCGGGATAAAGCAAATCTTCTTTTTGGGTTTCTAAACCAAAAACTTGTGATACCTGGGCAAACCAAGGATTGAAGCTATTATTAAACCATCTATTAACATCTTCATACACATCACTATCCAGGCTATTTCCCTGCGTTTCACCTTTAATCAAACCGTTCATAACGGCTGCGACTACTGAACCACTTATAGCACCGTTTCCGGACACTTGAAGATTGCGTAATAGTTGGTTGTACCACTTCATTATTTTGTAGATTTTTTCATTAAAAAGAAAAATGGTATTGCAGACAGAGCAAGACCTCCTGCGACATAAAGCATTGTATTACTATTTCCTTCCGGGTTGATATCCGTATTATTAACTGAGGTTTTATTTTCTACCGGCATTGGTGCCGTAGAATATTTCCTTCTTAACTCAGGCTTATTGGATCTTTGTGTTGATCCATTCTTTGATCTTATAGCATTATTAGCCTCACCATATAGATTGATAAATGTTGAAGGTTCTAATGGTTTAGAATCCCAACTGAAACCGCCACCATTTGAAAAAACATCTCCAAAAGTATTTCCACCGGAAGTGGGTATGCTTTTAACTGCATCTTTACTTTGCTGCCACCAATTATCTGCGCTTGCAGAATTACCGCCGCCGCCAAATATATTATCAGCGATAGATGCAATAGAGCCCAAACCTTTATCTTTTTTTGATTTCAGAGGAAATAATTTTCTTTCAATAACAATCCCGTTATCCACAACTTTAAAGATTGGATCTTTACCTATCCTGGTAAACTTGCTTACATGATCACGAATAGCATTTACTGTTGAAAGTGGAATACCATTTTGCAACAATCTTTTTGTAAATGCTTCAAAATTTCGGGTAATTGTTTTATTGTCCCTCATTACTTTTTGGTTTTGCTTGACGCCTGTTTCTTAGCGGTTTTGATCCCCTCGGAAACATCTTTCTTTTTCATCATAAATAGAAAAGGCAAGGCCGCAAGGGCTGTACCTCCTACAATTAAACCTGCATTACTGCCGCTACCTGATGATTTAGATTTCTTGTTTAAAGTATCTTCCTTTTTACCAACAAAATCAGGATCAGATTCAATTTTAAAAACTGTAACCTGGACGTCCGGTTGGCTGAAATTATTGAAATAATCTCCTGACAATGGAAACCTTACGGTCATTGTCTTTATCCTATCGGTTGTTAATTGGAGTCCGTTTTTCTTTAAGTTTTCACGAATGGTAGTCATCACCTTTAAGTAAAACTCATTCATTAAACCGGCACCTGTGGCATCACCATCTAAGGTGCATTGCGCTCTATTGGTTCGAGCAGCCCAAACTGTCCTTTTCTCAATATACCCTTGCATAAACATTGAAAATGTGTTGATATTTTTAATATCTATTTTTTGTTCAAGTCCGGATAACTTATATAATTCGGGGCCATCCTGGGCTACTTCTCCTTTTGCCTGGGAAGGTGAAGTTGCGGATCCCCAACAACTCAAATTAAATTTGTTTGCGAAAACAGCACCAAAAGTATCACCTACAAAACCTGGTGGTATCATTTTGTAAATTGCAATACCGGCTGATACGGCAGCGGTAAAGACAATACCGAGTCCTTTTTGTGAAGGAAACTCAATAACAAATAGATGTCCCTCTATAACTATTCCCTTTGGTACAATTTTTACCTTGGGATCTTTCCCTAAAGATGTAAAATGATTAATTCTATTACGAATTGAGTTGACAATATCTAATGAAATTCCATTAGCAATTAAATCCTTAGAAAATGTTTCAAAATTTTCTGAAACATTTTTTACCCTCTCATCTTCTTGTTGAGAAGGGGCATTCAACCCAACGTTTTTAAGATTTACCATGTGTACATCTGCTTTTTCTATATAATTGCTCTCCGTGTTTTGATGCTTTGTAGCATCCAGGACAAGCGTTTTTGTATTTCCTTGATAAGTAGTAATATTTTGATCTACCGGCACCACGATATATACGTGCGTAAATTCCTGTTCGTAATAATTAGCCTGGCGAATTTGCCTTATGAAATGTTTGATCCCTAAATTGGATAAAATACTACTGGCAAAAACCGAATAACTTTTACAGTCAACTCCGGATCTCCTTTGGGCCCATGTGCAAGCAGGGCTTCTCAACTGTTGTAAAGCCCCATCTTGCTCATACTGGATATGATCATATAGAAACCGATAAATATTATTCACCGTGCTTTCTAATGACCGACCTTGAAGCAATGGGGATAGTTTCTTTGTTTGAAAACTGTATTTTTCAATCCAACCTTTCATCCAATTCACAGTATTAAAAGTATCACCCTGACCTAAGTTAGTGCGCTCGCATTTTACTACCGGAATGAGTTTAGAATACTCTTTTCCAGATTTCAATTTGCGTTTTAATCCTGCTGAAATATCTACTCCTTCGTTAGCCACATTCAAAATATTAATGAACTTATATTAATCTTGGATGCAAATATGGGCTGCTTATTTTGGTGCATTCCGGGTTGTGCCAGGTTGTGCGAAGTACCTGGGCAACATTGTGAAATGTTATATATTACCGGTATTTATAAAGAAATAAGAGGTGTTATGGGAAGTGCCTAACTGTTACGGCTATGTAATGGTAATTATGAAGAGTTATTGAGAGTTATTGAGCATAAAAAAACCGCCACTATTTAAAGTGGCGGTTTTTTGCGTTTATCCTGTTATTTAATTGGGATAAAGTAGGTTTTTGAGTTTATATAAGTAGTTGTAAGTAATGCTTTTAACTTCGCTTTATATTTATTAATTCTTTGTTGGTTATTGGTTTTTCGCACATCTCTAAAGGTTTCAAGCCTTGGTCGTACCTATCTGGATAATGATTGACCAACTCTGTTTTATAACCAATAGAACAACCAAAACCATCTAATGCCTTACAATTATTACAACTTTTTTTCATAATTTATATTTAAATAAGCACTACTTACAATAACTAAGCGTTCGTGCGGCCGGTACGGCCAAGCATGAACGCAGTGTTGACTGAACCGGTTCTTTGCCGGAATGCCTTTTATGGGGATTGGTCTGTTTTGAGGAGGTGATCTTTAA